>Ga0207664_10000401_pt1 | contig 30996 bp, 28 predicted proteins | sample LARL83metaG_FD_184349 | JGI IMG/M metagenome (GOLD analysis project Ga0207664, IMG submission 184349) | Corn, switchgrass and miscanthus rhizosphere microbial communities from Kellogg Biological Station, Michigan, USA - LAR L8-3 metaG... | ecosystem: Host-associated > Plants > Roots >... | reverse complement strand
GCGCCGGCAGAACTCCGCCGAGGCAGCGGAAGCATTCCGTCTCGCCTCGCTTCGGTTCGCGCGTGGCTTGAGCACCCAGCTCGAGGTGTCCGATGCCCAGTTGGCGCTCCTCACGGCCGAGAGCACTGAGGCGCGCGCGACCTACGATCTTTTCCTTGCTTCGGCGGACCTGGCGCGCGCACTCGGCCGGCCCGTCCCGCTGCTGCCGACCGTCGCCGCTCCGGCGCGGTCCCCCTGACTTGAAATCCCGATTCGAGTGAACGCTTCTTACCGTTCCCGCAACTCCGCCTGCGTCGTGCTCGCCGCGCTCCTTCCGCTCGGCGCGAGTTGCGGCAGCGCGAAGCCGGACGAGAAGCCGGGCGCTGCGTCGGTCACTTCCACGCCGGCGGCGCATCCTGCTGCATCCATCACGCTCGCCGCCACGGACGTTGCCACGGTGTCGCCGGCGACCCTGGAGGACGGCGTAGCGCTCACCGGCGACCTCAATCCCATCGAGACGGTCGAGGTGCACGCTCGCATCGAAGGCGACTTGACGAGTGTCTACGTCCGCGAGGGCCAGCAGGTGCGGGCCGGCCAGTTGCTCGCGCGCTTCGAGGCGAGCGAGCAGGAGAGCGCGCGTTCCAGTGCGGAGGCCGATCGCGTCGCCGCCGAATCGGATCTCGCCAATGCCCAGTGGACGCTCGACCAGAATGCACAGCTGTTCAAGGCGGGCGCGATTGCGGAGCAGGCCTACAAGAGCTCCCAGCAGGCCGTCGTGGCGGCCCGGGCCCGGCTCGCCGCGGCCGAGGCCCGGCTGCGCGCCACGGGTAACCAGGCGCGCGACACGCGCGTACTCTCGCCCACGAGTGGCGTCGTGAGCCGACGGCTGGTGGAGGCGGGCGAGCACGTGGCGAAGGGCGCGCCCCTGTTCACCGTCGTGCGCAACAACGTGCTGGAGCTCGCCGCAGCAGTTCCGGCTCGCCAGTCCACGGCGCTGCGCGTCGGTCAGGTGGTGCACTTCGTCGCCGACGGGCGCCGCATCGATGGATCGGTGGCACGGCTGAGCCCCACCATCGACCCGGCCACGCGCGCCATCACCGTGTACGTCCAGATCCCCAATCCGGGCGGCACGCTGCGCGGCGGCACCTTCGCCACCGGCCGCGTGGTGAGCCGCACGCTCACCAGCGTGCTCGCCGTGCCGAGTGGCGCGCTGCGCCAGTCGCCGGACGACGGCAAGCCGTACGTCTACCGCATCGACGGCCGGACGATCAACGTGGCCCCCGTGCAGCTCGGCGCCACGGACGACCGCCTCGGGCTCGTGCAGGTGACCGATGGTCTTCAGGCCGGTGATCGCGTCGTCATCGGCAATGTGGGCACGCTTGGCCGCGGCATGCAGGTCACGATCGCCGGCCAGGAGCCCAGCATCAGCTCCGCCCGCTGAGTACGGAGCGCCAGCGCCGCGCGCGTTCGCATCTCGATACCGAAGGACCTGATGTTCCTCTCCGACATCTCCATCAAGCGCCCCGTGTTCGCCACCATGATGATGGTGGCGCTCGTGGTGCTGGGCATCGTCAGCTACAACCGGCTGGCGATCGACGAGTATCCCGACATCACGTACCCGGTGGTCATCGCCCAGACCACCTACCCGGGTGCCTCGCCCGACGTGATGATGCGCGACGTCTCCAAGCCGATCGAGGAAGCGCTCAACACGGTCCAGGGGATCAAGGAGATCACTTCCACGTCCCTGGAAGGGGTGTCCATCGTTCGCCTCGAGTTCAACCTCGGCGTGGACGTCGCCGTGGCGCAGCAGGACGTGCAGGCCAAGGTGGCGCGCATTCGCCGTTCGCTGCCCCAGGACATCGACGATCCGATCATCCTGCACTTCGACCCGAACGACTCGCCGATCATGTCGGTGGCGCTCCAGTCGAAGGAGCGTTCCATCCGCGAGCTCACCGACCTCGCGAATGAAGTCGTGCAGACGCGCATCGAGGCCATTCCGGGCGTTGGCGGCGTGAACGTCGTCGGCGGCAACGCGCGGCAGATCCGCATCCAGGTAGACCCGAACGCGATGCGCGCCTATGGCGTGTCGCCGGCGCAGATCGCCACGGCGCTGGCGAAGGAGAACCAGGAGGTGCCGGCTGGTCGCATCGAGCGGGGCGCCACCGAGCGGCTCGTGCGCATCACCGGCCGCATCGTGGACCCGAAGGACTTCGGCAGCATCCCCGTCGCCGTGCGCAACGGCACGCCCGTGCGCATCAGCGACGTGGCCACCGTAGTGGATGGCACGGAGGATCGCCGCACGGGCGCCGAGATCAATCACGTGCCGGCGGTGTCGCTCGACATTCTCAAGGTCTCGGGTTCCAACACGGTCGAGGTAGCCGACGCCGTGCGGGCGGCCGTGGGCGAGCTGGAGAAGCAGCTGCCAGCCGACGTCCACATGACCGTCATGCAGGACTCGTCGCGCCGCATCCGCGAGTCGCTGACCGACGTCGAGATCACCATCATCGCCGGTGCGCTGCTGACGGTGATGATCATCTATCTCTTCCTGAACTCGTGGCGCTCCACCGTCATCACCGGACTCACGCTGCCGGTGTCGATCATCAGCGCCTTCTTCACGATGTGGGTGTTCAACTTCACGCTGAACACCATGACGCTCCTCGCCCTGTCGCTGGCGATCGGCCTCCTGATCGACGATGCCATCGTGGTGCGCGAGAACATCGTGCGCCACCTCGAGATGGGAAAGAGCCACGATGACGCGGCGCGCGAGGGCACCAACGAGATCGGCCTCGCCGTCATGTCCACCAGCTTCGCCGTGATCGCCGTGTTCATCCCGGTGGCGTTCATGGGCGGCATCATCGGCAAGATCTTCTTCCAGTTCGGCGTCACCGTCGCCTTCGCCGTGCTCGTCTCGCTCTTCGTCAGCTTCACGCTGGATCCGATGCTCTCCAGCAAGTGGGCCGACCCGGAGGTGGAGCACGCCGTGAACGACGGTGGCGAACACATGGCCGAGCAGCGCCGGCACGCGAACCCCATCCGGCGCGTCGCCTTCGCGTTCAACGATTGGTTCGAGCGCACGGCCGACCACTACCCGCGCTGGTTGTCGTGGGCGCTCGGACATCGGCTCACCGTGCTCGGCGTGGCCGCGGTCACCGTCATCGCCAGCTTCCTCATTCTCCCGACGCTCGGCTTCACCTGGATGCCTGACGTCAATGGCGACGAGCTCACGGTGAACTTCCGCACGGCACCCGGTTCCCGGCTGGAATACACCATGGAGCGCGGACGCGAGATCGCCGACTTCCTGCAGCGGCAGCGGGAGGTGGATTACACCTACCTGTCCGTGGGCGGCGGCTTCCGCAGCTCGCCGAACAGCGGGCGTATCTACGTGGCGCTCAAGCCGGGTCACCGACGCTCGTTGTTCGACATCCAGAATGACCTCCGTGGCCAGCTGAAGAGCATGACCGGCGTGCGTCCAACCATTCAGGGACAGAGCTCCATCTTCAGCCGTGGCTATCAGCCCATCATCGTGAACGTGCAGGGCCCGGAAGCGTCGCGCCTCGAGATTGCCGCTGACCGGACCCTGCAGGCGGTCAAGTCGGTGGCGGGAGTGGCCGAGCCGAACTCCAGCGAGGATGGCGACATCCCACAGCTGGACGTGCGAGTGGACCGACAGGAAGCGTGGCGCGCCGGGCTTGGCGTGGGTGCCGTTGCAGCCACATTGCAGCCACTATTCGCCGGTCAACGAGCCAGTACATGGGAAGATCCCCTTGGCTTCTCGCACGACGTCGTGGTCGTCTTCCCCGACTCGCTCCGCAGCTCTGCCGCCGATGTCGCCCAGCTCCCGGTGCAGAGCTCTCTCGTCGATCCCCGGACCGGCCTGCCTGCCATGGTGCCGCTCTCGCAGGTGGCCGACGTCCATGCCGGGGTGGGCCCGCAGCAGATCGAGCGGCGTCAGCTCGAGCAGCAGGTGCAGATCCGCGCCGGCGTGCTTCCCGGCTTCGCCATGGGCGACGTGGCCAATGCAGTCAAGCAGGCCATTGACCGCATCGGCCTCCCCCCCGGCTATCACGCCGTGTTCACCGGCGACGTGCAGAACCTCGAGGAGACCAAGGGCTACGTGCTCAGTGCGCTCGGCCTGGCGGTGATCTTCATCTACCTGATCCTCGCCTCGCTGTTCGGGTCGTTCCTCCAGCCGCTGGCCATCATGCTGGCGCTCCCGCTCAGCTTCATCGGCGTGGTGCTCGCGCTCCTGGTCACGCGCGGCAACATGAATGTCATGACCATGATCGGCATCATCATGCTCATGGGGCTCGTGACGAAGAACGGCATCCTGCTCGTCGACTTCACCAACCAGCTGCGCGCCGAGGGGCGCGACCGGGCAGCCGCGCTGCTGGATGCCGGCCGCATCCGCCTGCGACCGATCATCATGACCACGGTAGCGATGATCTTCGGCATGATCCCGCTGGCGCTGGCGCTCGGCGCCGGCGCCGAGGCGCGCGCGCCGATGGCGCGCGCCGTCATCGGCGGCCTCATGACGTCCACCCTGCTCACGCTGTTCGTGGTGCCGGTGATGTACACCATCCTCGACGACGCCGGGAGCTGGGTGGCGGCGCGACTCACCGGCGGCGTGCCGAAGACAGCGTCATCGCCGGCCGGGACGGGCGCGATTCCCGAGGCCGCCACCGGCGACTGACGCACCAGTTCACGACCGCACACGCGTCAGCGTGAGGCTGATGCGCGGAATTCGCTTGACGAAGTCCGCGCATTGTCTTACAAGGGAGTCTGTACGCGAGTGCGTCGCATGTGCGTGCGGTCATGCTGCACTGTGGCAGAGCGCACCGACACGACGCGGTGATGCCTGCCATGATGGGGGCACACGTCGTGCAGCGGCGCCGCGCCGGGTGCGCGTCCCGCATCCGCGGGTCGGCGCAGTCCGCGCCGCAATCTCGAGACGACACGCAGGTCCGACTGGCCTATCTCCACAGGAGGCAGTGATGCCGCGCGGTGACGAGTTGAACGAGGAGCTTCGGTTTTCCGATCGCGACGATGATGCCGACGATATCGGCTATGGTGGTGGTGGCTCCTCGTCCTATGACGATGACGATGAGGAGGACGGCGGCTGGACGACCCACAAGGACGACAGCGACGACCTCTGGGACAGCACCGATGAATCCGAGGACGAGGAGGATGAGGGGCTCGGTACCCCCGTCGTCGAAGGCGAGGACGAAGAGGAGGAGAGCCCGCTCGTCGTGGCGCGTGCGCCGCGGGGCGGAGGCGCGAGCGGCCGTCCGATCACCCCGTCCGGGGCGGCTGGTACCGGTGGGGCTGGCGGTGCGGCCGGTGCCCGTGGTGGCATGAGCTCGAACAAGCCCTCGGCCTCACCCGCCGCGGGCGGCAGCGCTGGGGCGCGCACGGCTGGCGGGGCCACCGCCGGCGGTGGCACGACGAGCGGTTCATCCGGCGCTGGAGCAGGGGGCGCCGGTAGCATGGGACGCTCCGGCATGAGCAGCACGGGCAGCACGAGTGCCTCCGGCGGCGGTGCGGGTGGCAGGTCTGCAAACAAGGCGACCAGCGGCAGCTCAGCACGGAAGGGCGGCGCCGGCCAGAGCAGCGCAAAGAAGGGCACTGCGAAAAAGAGCTCGGCCAGGAAGGGGGGCGCGAAGAAGACTACTGCCAGGAAGGGTGGCGCCGGGAAGACTGCCGCGAAGAAGGGCGGAGCGGGGAAGAGCGCGGCGAAGAAGGGATCGGCCCGCAAGGGAGCCGCGAAGAAGAGCTCCGCTCGAAAGGGCGGCGCGAAGAAGTCGCCAGCAAAGCGGTCCACGCCGAAGCGGAGCGCCGGTCGCGGCTCTTCGGCTCGCAAGGGCGGCGCGAAGAAGAGCGCCAGGCGGGGTGGGCGGCGCTGATCACCGCGCGCTATCCAGCATGACCGACGGGGTGCGGCGAGATGCCGCACCCCGTCGCGTTTGCCTCCACGGGACGCGCTGCCCTAATATCCGGCCATGAAGTACGTGTCCCCTCCCGCCACCCCTGCTCCAGCCACAGCCTCCCCACGCGTCGAGCCTCACCATGAAGGCATCGGCGAGGTGGCGGCCGGGATCGCCCGCGAGCTCCGGCAGCCGCTGCTCGCGATCTCGTCTGCAGCCCAGCTGCTGCGCTTCCGCGTCGCGGAAGACCCCGTGGTCGAGAAGAACGTCGGGCGGATCCTCCGCGAGGTGGAGCGACTCAACGCCTTTACATCGGCACTGCTCGACTATGCGAGCGCGGACGCGATGCACCTCGCGCCCGCCGACCCGGATGCGCTGTGGGACGAGGTGCTCGAGAGCGAGCGGGGACGACTTGAGAGTCGAGCCCTGCTCATCCAGCATACGCGGCCCGAACCAGCCGCTCGCTGTTCGGTGGACGCGGTCCAACTGCGGCGCCTGTTCTCCGAGCTCCTCGCGAACGCCGCGGAGGCTGCGCCCGAAGGGACCGACCTGGTGCTCCAGTCCACGCTGACCGGGGACGGCGGCTGGCGTTGTCTGCTCCGGAACGGTGGTGCGACCCTTCCCGCCGACGCGCTCGCACACGCCTTCGACCTGTTCTTCACCACGCAGGCCGGCAACGCCGGCATCGGGCTGGCGCTCGCGCGGCGGATCGCCGAGGATCATGGGGGATCGCTGGGGCTGGAGAGCGATCCCAATGGCACCACGGCAGTCCTGACGCTCCCGGCGATTCCGTCGCCGCGAGTCGCGTAATGCGCTGGCGCAAGGCAGCCGCGGCGGGCGGTGCCGCCCTGGGAGCGGCGGCGCTGTACAACGTCACGGCCTCCCACCGCATCGCGGACCTGGAAAACGACCTCGGGGGCGAGAGCTGCGAGCTCCTCTGGCGCGGTCACCGCGTGGCCTACACGCGACACGGCAACGGTGAGCCCGTGCTGCTGGTGCACGGCATCTACGCCGGCGCGTCGTCCAACGAGTGGCGCCATACCGTGGACGCCCTCGCCGAGCGATATACGGTCTTCGCGGTCGACCTGATTGGCTTCGGGCGCTCGGACCGTCCTCGGCTTCGATACACGCCCGCGTTCTATCAGGCCCTGCTGGGCGACTTGATGGGTCGGCTGGGGCGCGGCCCGCTGGCCGTCGTCGCCAGCTCCCTTTCCGCCGCCCACGTCGTGTCGCTGGCGGCGCGGGACCCTCGGCACGTGACGGCACTCGCCCTCATCGAGCCGACCGGGCTTGGCCAGTTGAGCGGGCCGCCCACGACGGCACAGAGCGCCGCCCAGCTCCTGCTCGATGCGCCCATCGTCGGCACGTCGGCGTACAACGCGCTCACGTCGCCCGCGAGCGTGCGCCGATTCCTCGAGGAGATCTACGTCGACCATCGCCTCGTGACCGACGAGCTCGTGGAGTCGTACGTCCGGAACGCGCGGCAGCCAGGCGGCAAGTTCGCCGTGTCGTCGTTCGTGGGCGGCCAGCTCAACGTGGACATTCGCCAGTCGCTGCGTCGCGTCCGTCAACCGATGTTGATCCTCTGGGGCGAACAGGCGCGCCAGAATCCCGTGCAGCACGCACACGGCTTCCGCGTGCTGAAGCCCGAGGCGGACTGGGCCCTCATTGCCAGCGCAGGCGATCTCCCGCACGACGAACAGCCGCGCGCCGCGAACGCCGTGTTGCATGGCTTCCTCGCGCGAGTGAAGTCGGGCACGCGCGGCCCCCGAACCTCTCGCAACAGCGCCTGAGTGCGCACCGGGCGCGAGCGCCTGTTATCTTCCGCCGCCTATGCCGGAGCCGTCTCTCTCTCCCGTCGCCCTGCTGCGCGCCCATTCTCGGCACGCCCCCTGGAATGCCCGCGGCCTCGCGGCCCACGTCACGGCGCTCGTGGATGCGGCGGGCATCCGCCCCACCAATGCCTCGGCGCGGGTGGCGCCCAGCGCGCGGTCGGTGCGCTTCTATGTCGCCAACGGCCTGCTCGACCGTCCTGAGGGCGCCGGTACGGCGGCGACGTACAACTACCGGCACCTGCTCCAGTTGCTCGCCATCAAGATCCGTCAGCGAGAGGGAGCCACGCTGGACGGCATCCGGACCGAGATGAAGGACATCACCGGCGACGCGCTCGAGCGGCGGGTCGCTGCGTCGCTCGCGCCGGCCCTGGGCGCGCAGGCCGACATCGCCGTACGGGATACCGACGAGGAGCGCTCGGCGAGCTGGCGACGCGTCCCGGTGGCCGACGGCATCGAGATCCACGTCCGCGACGACGCCCCCGCCGCGCGCGACGAAGCCCTCGTGGCCATGCGCGAGGCAGTCAGGGCCGCGCTGGGCCGGGAAGACATCCGATGAAGCGTGAGACGTGAGACGTAACGGCGTCTGCAGTCACGTCGCACGTCTCACGCTTCACGTCTCACGCTTCCATGCTCAGAGGAGCCTCGAGAGAAGCGCCGCTCCGTTCTCGAGCACGTGATCGTACCACGGGCGCTTCTCGAACTCGGACAGGATGATCTCCTTCGACCGCGACAGGTCGTCGAAGAACGTCGAGTCCAGCTTGGCACCCTGTCCAGCGTCGAGGAACACGAGGTTCGACTCGTTGTTGAACGCCAGCGAGCGGTTGTCGAAGTTCATCGAACCGACGGTTCCCCAGATCCCGTCAGCGATGAACGTCTTGGAGTGGATCATCGATGGCTGGTACTCGTAGATGCGGATGCCACCCTTGAGGAGCTGCTCGTAGCGCGAGCGACCTGCCCACCAGGTGGTCTTCACGTCGGTCTTCGAGCTCACTGTCAGGATGCGTACGTCCACTCCACGCTTTCGCGCCTGGATGAGCAACCGGCGAAAATCGTCGTCGGGGACGAAGTACGAGTTCGTCACGTAGAGCGTGTGGCGCGCACTGGCGATCGTGAGCGCATTGAAGCGCTCGGCCGGCGTGCTGCCCGTCGTGGGTGACGAGAAGAACAATCCCGCATTCACGCCGCCCGGCACGTCGACGAACGACTTGCGCGGAAAAAACGTGTCGCCCGCGATCAGCTCCCCCGTGCACTCCGCCCACGCCGACGCAAAGGCCGCCTGCAGCTCCATCACCGCCGGCCCCTCGAACCGCACGTTGCTGTCACGCCACTGGCCTTCGTGCTTGCCGTCGCCCAGCCAGTAATCGGCGAAGCCGAAGCCACCGGTGTAGCCGATCTCTCCGTCGATCACCATGGCACGCACGTGCGAGCGATCGGTGGCGTTGTGCAGCGTGTACCAGTGGAGCTGCCGCAGCAGCCCGACCTCCACGTGCGCCGTGCGCAGGCTGTCCGCCCATTTCTCGCTCAGGTTCTGTGACCCGAACGCGTCGAGCACGAGGAGCACGCGCACGCCCGCCCGCGCCCGTTCCTTCAGGATGGCCGCGATGGAGTCCGCAACCTGGCCGGGCTGCGAGTAGTAGTTCTGGATCGTGATCGTGCGCTTCGCGTTGTGCAGATCCTGATAGAGCCGCTTGTAGACTTCCCCGTTGTTCACCTGCTCCACCGCGTTGCCCGACGTCAGGTGCAAGCCGGTATAGAGCTCGGTGGAGCGCGCGAACAACGAATCGCCGATGGGAGGAGGTCCGTCGCGATCGCCAACGGCGACGACCGACTGGACCGGCGTGCCTCGCGTGATGGAGAGGATTCCGATCAATGACAGGACGCCGACCAGGAGGATCCCCAGCACGATGGCTACGCGCTTGACGCGGAGGGCTTTTCGCATTTGACGCGCTGTCCTCACATACTTCGTGCCACGAACCCGGGACTGGTTCTCGGCGCATGATGGCGGCCACCAGCACGAGGGCTCCGATGGAGTTTCAGGGACGAAACGTCGTCATCACTGGCGTGGGCCGACCCGGACAGGTAGGAGAGGCAGTAGCGGCGGCGTTCGCGGGGCGTGGTGCGCGCGTGCTGCTCGTCGACCGCCAGGCAGCGCAGTCGAGCGCGCGTGCCGAGGCGCTCGTCGCGAGTGGACGCCAGGCGTTGGCCTTCTCCGCGGACCTCTCCGACGTCGCCGCCGTGACGCAGCTCGCGACCGAAGTGCGGGATGCCACCGGCGGCCTGGTGCACGCGCTGGTGCACGTCGCGGGCGGCTTCTCGATGAGCGGACCAGTGGCCGACAGCGACCCGGCCGAGTGGACACGGCTGTTCACCGTCAATGCGACCACGACCTATCTCGTCGCACGGGCCTTCATTCCGCTGCTCCGCGCCACGCGCGGCTCGATCGTCTGCTTCGCGTCCGAGGCGGTGCTGCCGGGTGCTTCCGCCGCCGGCCGGGCGGCGTACGCCGCTTCGAAAGGTGCCGTCGTCGCGCTCGTCCACGCCATCGCGCGTGAGGAACGCGAACACGGCGTACGCGCCAACGCCGTCGCACCGTCCACCATCCGCACCAGCGACAACGTCGCGGTACTCGGTGAGCAGGACTCGATGGTCTCGCGCGAGGCGGTCGCGGACACGGTGTGCTGGCTCGCGTCCGACGCGGCACGCGCCGTGTCGGGACAGGTCGTCGCGGTGCGATGACCCGATGATCCTTCGTCGCGCGAGGTTGCCTCGCTCCGGCGCGACGAACAGCTTCCCCGCATGAGCGTCGTCACGCGCCGCCGCGTCGCCGCACGGATCGTCAGGCTCGATCGCTCGCTAGAGGCCCTGCCCCTCTTTCGCCTCAGCGACTCCGCCGACGACGCGGCAATCACCTGGAGCGACGATCAGGGGCGCCGCTGGCGCGTGATCCCCAGCCCGGGTGAGCGGCTGCCGGGCACCTTCGACCAGGATGTGTACGTCGAGCTGCTGCACCGCTTCCACGAAGCGGGTGAGCCCGCGGACGGCGCCATCCGCTTCACGCTGCATGCGTTCCTGCGCGCCATGGGACGGCGCGTGGACGGCCGCACCTACGAGCAGCTACGCGGTGCCCTCGGCCGCCTCGAGCGCACGACCCTCGAATCGCAGGGGGCCTACGTGATCGCGCCCTCGCACACGCGCCCTGAGCTGCGCTTCAGCGTGCTGACCTCCGCCGTCGTCGAGCGTCGGCGCACGCTCGACCGCGAGCAGCTGCCGCTCTTCCCCGGTATCACGAGCGGTGAGCCGGGCGTGGCGCGTGTGGTTCTTTCCTCCGTCATCCGGGAGAACATCGCCGCGGACCACGTCGTCACGCTGTCCGCACCCTTCTACTGGTCGCTCGGTTCACCTGTCGCGCGCCGATTGTACCGCCTGCTCGAGGTGGCTCGCGCCGACGGACGCCTCACCTGGCGCATCGGCCTCGACGAGCTCGCTCAGCAGCTCCCGCTCGCCCAGCGCTACCCATCGCACCTGCAGCGGGTCCTCCAACCCGCTCACGACATGCTCGTCGAGCGCGGGCTGCTTCGCGCTGCTACCATCCGGCAGCATCAGCGGGAATGGTTCGTGGACTACATGCTGGGCTCGCGCCCCCCCTGAGGCGCCCTAGCCGCTGGCGCGAACTCTGCCACGTCGGGAAAGGCCCGATGTGTGCCGCCACGCGGAACCCCTCGGCCGGGCAGGCGTACATATCAGGGACGCATTCTCCTCATCATCAAGCAGGTCGTCATGTTCCGTCGCCGTACCGCTGTCATTGCGCTCGCGCTTCTGCCCGCCGTCGCCGGCGGATTCATCGTTCAGGACCGCGCGTCGTCCGATGGCGCCCGTCTCCTCGACCAGGTGTTTTCCCTCGTGTCGCAGCGCTACGTGGACACCGTCGGTCAGGCGGCGCTCTACGAGAAGGCGGCGCGTGGCATGGTGAAGGAGCTCAACGACCCGTACAGCGAGCTCTTCTCGCCGAAGGAGCTTGCAAGCTTCTCGCAGCAGACCAACGGCAAGTACGCCGGGATCGGCATGCAGATCCAGGATCTGCAGGGTGCCATCACCGTGAGCACCGTGTTCCCGCACACCCCGGCCGAGGGGGGCGGCGTGCGTGAGGGCGACCAGATCATCTACGTCGATTCCCTCTCCACCCACGGCTGGACCACGCAGAAGGTCTCCGACTACCTCATCGGCGAGCCCGGCACGAAGGTCACGGTCAAGTTCAACCGTCCCGGCGTCACCGAACCCATCGCCATCAACTTCACGCGGCAGGTGATCCACATCCCGGCCGTGCCGTACGCCATCGTGCTCGACAACAAGATCGGCTACGTCCCCGTCCAGCGCTTCAGCGAGTCTGCGGCGGAGGAAGTCCAGAGCGCCGTCAGCAAGCTTCAGCACGAAGGCGCCAAGGGCGTCATCCTCGACTTCCGCGGCAATCCGGGCGGCATCCTCGAGCAGAGCATCGCGATGTCGAATCTCTTCCTGAAGAACGGCCAGGAGATCGTCAGCGTGCGCTCGCGCGCCGCCGAGCCGCAGAGCTACGGCACGTCGGGCAACCCGCTCTTCCCCACGCTTCCGCTCACCGTGCTCACCGACGGGGGCACGGCCTCGGCGAGCGAGATCGTCGCCGGCGCGCTGCAGGACCATGACCGCGCGCTCGTCGTCGGTTCGACCAGCTTCGGCAAGGGGCTCGTCCAGACGCTCTTCCCGCTCGACGGCGGGTACGCGCTCAAGATCACCACGGCCAAGTGGTATACGCCGAGTGGCCGCAGCATCCAGCGGGAGCGCAAGTTCGAGAACGGCCACTTCGTCGAGGAGAAGCCGGATTCGGCCGAGACGGAAGCCAAGAAGAAGGCACGTCCCGCGTACAAGTCGGACGCCGGCCGCACCGTCTACGGCGGCGGCGGCATCACCCCCGACGTGCTCGTGCGTGACGATACGCTCACCACGGCCGAACAGAACTTCGCCAAGGCCATCGCGCCCAAGTCGCAGGATTTCTTCGTCGTGCTGAGCAACTATACGCTCGAGCTGTCGCACGGAGCCAACAAGGACTTCGCCGTGCAGCCGCAGTGGCGGGACGAGTTCTATCGTCGGCTCACCGCCAAGGGCGTACAGATCAGCCGCGCGCAGTACGATTCCGCCAGCCGCTACGTGAACCGCCTGCTCGAGCAGGGCGTGGCGCGCCTCGTCGCCGGCGACTCCACCGCGAAACGCCGCGACCTGCGCTTCGACCTGCCGCTCCAGAAGGCGCTCCAGCTGATGGAGAAGGGCACGTCGCAGAAGGATCTCTTCACCCTCGCCGCGGCGGTACCGACGAGGCAGTAGTCGGGCGCTTGCAAGCAGAGGGCGCATGGCGCGATACATTTCGCGCCATGCGCCCTCTCTGCATTCCGTCCTTCCTCATCGCCGGCGTGGCACTCGGCTGCGCGCGTCCGGCACCGACGACCCTTGCTCCCGAGACCGGTGAGAGCCACCTCGCGAACATCCGCCAGCTCACCAATGGCGGCGAGAACGCCGAAGCGTACTTCAGTGCCGACGGCCGGCGCCTGATCTTCCAGAGCACGCGCGATGGGCGTGCCTGCGACCAGGAGTACGTCATGAACATCGACGGCACCGGGCTGCACCGCGTCTCCAACGGCACGGGCAAGACCACCTGCGGCTTCTTCTACGCCAACGACCAGCGCATCCTGTTCGCCTCGTCGCACGCCATGCAGCAGGACTGCCCGCCGAAGCCGGATCCGTCCAAGGGCTACGTGTGGCGGCTCGATCCCTACGACATCTATACCGCGAAGCCGGACGGCTCCGACTTGCGGCGGCTGACCAACTATGGCGTGTACACGGCGGAGGCCGTCGTCTCGCCGGACGGGAAGAAGATCGTCTTCACTTCGCTCAAGGACGGCGATCTCGACATTTACACCATGAACGTGGATGGCACCGACGTACGCCGCCTCACCACCACGCCGGGCTACGATGGCGGCCCGTGGTGGTCGCCCGACGGCAAGCAGATCGCCTACCGCGCGTGGCATCCCACCGACACGGCGCTCGTGAGCTATCGCGACCTGCTCGCCCAGCGTCTCGTGCGGCCGAATCGCATGGAGCTCTGGGTCATGAACGCCGACGGCAGCGGGCAGCGGCAGATCACGCAGCTCGGCGGGGCCAACTTCGGGCCGTCGTGGACCCCCGATGGCAAGCGGCTCATCTTCTCCTCCAACTACACCCAGCCGCACAGTGGCAACTTCGACCTCTACCTCGTCAACCTCGACGGCACCGGGCTCGAGCGCGTGACGACGAGCGACACCTTCGACGGCTTCCCGATGTTCAGCCCCGACGGTCGCAAGCTGGTGTGGGCCTCCAATCGCCACGACGCCATCGCGACGGAGACCAACCTCTTCATCGCGGACTGGGTACCGTAGCGGGCAGCAGCTGGCGGAGCCGCGCCACGCGCTCCGCCATCGCTGCGTCTTCGGCCATCTCCTCTTTTGCGCGCGCCAACGCGGACAGCACGGTGGAGCTGTCCCGGTCCCCGAATGCGGTGCCGATCTCGCGAATCGAGAGCGAAAGGAGCTCGCGGCAGAGCAGCATCCCGATCCGCCTCGGTGCGGCGATCGTTCGGGCACGCCCTGGCCCTACCAGCGCATCGGGCGATACCCCCCACTCCGCGGCGACCGCTTCCTGCACCGCCTGCGCACCCGTGGTCAGGGCGTCGGGATGACGCCGCGTCGGAAGCGCTCGACGAGCCAGCGCCAGCGTGAGCGGCGATCCGTCGAGCGCGGCCACGGCGAGCAGTCGCGCGAGATCGCCCTCCAGCTCCCGGACGCTGCCTTCACATTGTGCCGCGAGGTGATGCGCCACGCTCGCCGGCAGCTCCACCTCCTGTGCACGAGCCTTGGCCTGCACGATCGCCACCCGGTGCGCGAAGTCCGGCGTGCCCAGCGTGGCCACGTGCGCACCGCGGAACCGTCCAACCAGGCGCGTCGCCAGCGCTGCCGACCCGGCGGCATCATCACTCGTCAGCAGAAGCTGCCGCTCGTGCGCCACGGCGTCACCAGCGAGATCCACGAGCGCGTCCTGCGCCGCAGCATGCCGCGCTAGCGCGTGTACGTCGTCCAGCACCAGCAACGTCGCGGCGCGCAGCGATGCCAGCTCCGCCGTCGGATCGCCCGTCGCCACGCCCTGCGCGAGCCGACGCAGGAATTCGTCCGCTGTCAGCAGTGCCCAGGTGCGGCCCGGCCGCATGGCCGCTTCAGTCGCCACGGCGTGCGCGAGGTGCGTCTTCCCCAGTCCCGTGGCGCCTGTCAGCAGGACGGGATTGTGCACCCTGCCCGGCGCCACCGCGGCGGCTGACGCGGCGGCATAGGCCGCTTCGTTGGTCCGGCCTACGACGAAGCTGGTGAAGGTGTAGCGGGGATTGAGGGACGAGCTCACTACGGACCCAAGCGCAAATCGCGTGACGTCGCAAGCGGGCTCGGCGGCCATGTGGAGAAGTGCTGGAGAGCACGGCCCCTGCCCTTCCACGGGGCATGGCATCCATCTGGACTGGCGCCCTGTCCTTCGGGCTCGTGAACATCCCGGTTTCCCTCGTCAGCGCGGTGCGCGTCGCCGAGCGGACCAGCTTCCGCATGCTGCACAAGGAAGACCTCACTCCCATCAAGTACGAGCGCGTCTGCCCGCGCGATGAGGAGGTCGTGGCCTGGAACGAGATCGTGAAGGGTTACGAGTACGCCAAGGGCAAGTACGTCGTCGTCACGCCGGAGGACTTCGCACGCGTGCGCACGCCCTCCAGCAAGGCGGTGGAGATGACCGACTTCGTCAAGGCGGACGAGATCGACTCCCGCTACTTCGACACGCCCTACTACCTCGTGCCGCAGAAGGGCGGAGAGAAGGCGTACGCGCTCCTGCGCGAGGCGCTCGGCAGTACGGGCATGGTGGGCATCGGCAAGCTCACGCTGCGCCAGAAAGAGCACCTCGTGGCCGTCCGTCCGCAGGGCGAGGCGCTCGTACTCGAGCTGATGCGCTTCGAGCACGAGCTCGTGGAGCCCGACGACATCAACTTCCCCGATGCCGAGGAGCAGCACGTTCGCCCGCAGGAGATCGCGATGGCCGAGCAGCTCATCGGCAACCTCGCCGAGCCCTTCGATCCTTCCAAGTACAAGGATGAGTACGAGGAGAAGCTCCGCGCACTCCTCAAGGCGAAGCTCAAGGGGAAGAAGCTCCCTGACGAGGACGTGGAGAAGCCGGAGAAGACCAAGGTCATCGACCTCGTCGCCCGGCTCCAGGAGAGCCTCGAGTCCACCACGCCGCGCAAGCGCTCGGCGCGCAAGGCACCCGCTCGCAAGACGACCCGCGCCCGGAGCAGCAGGAAGCGACGGGCGTCCTGACCGCCCCGGCGGGCCACGCTCTTGCAACGACAAAGGGACGGCGCCCACCGTCCCTTTGTCGTTGCTCGTGTTGCGACGTGACTGCAACCGCGGAGGATCGGTTCCAGCCGGATCTTTTCGATACGCCGGATCTGCTCTTCACAAATCGGAGCTCCACCAACCGAGCTGGGTTCTTCCCGCTTTTCGAATTCGCCCGGAATCTTCAGCCATGGACTCCCCCGCCGTTCGCGCGCCCGACTTCCCCGGTACGCTCGACTGGATCCACACCGGTGGACAGCGTCTTTCGCTTGCCGACTTCCGCGGCCGCGTGCTGCTCCTCGATTTCTGGACGTACGGCTGAATCAACTGTATTCACGTACTCCCGCAGTTGCGGGAGCTCGAAACCCGCTACGGTGATTCCCTTGCCGTCGTCGGCGTGCATAGCGGCAAGTACATCACGGAGCGTGAGACGCCGCGGATCCGCGACGCGTCCATCCGGCTCGACGCCATTCACCCCACGATCAACGATCGGCAGTTCCGGGTGTGGCGTGCGTACGCCGTGCGTGCATGGCCGACGCTCGTCGCCATCGATCCCGTCGGACGCGTCATCGGCATGCACGCCGGTGAGTTCACCGCCGAAGCGCTCGTGCCGTTCGTGGATCGCGTGCTCGTGGACGCGCACGCCGCCGGATCACCGTCCCGACCTGCGCCTCACCTCGCGCCGGATCCTCCCACTATCGCTCCCGACCGGCTTGCCTATCCCGGCAAGGTCGCGCTCGATGGCCGGCGGCTCGCCATCGCCGATAGTGCGCATCATCGCGTGCTCGTCGGCACGCTCGACGACAGCGGCACCCATTTCCGGCTCGGGCGCGTGTTCGGCGACGCGGCCGGCTATCGCGACGGCGATGCGCCGCGATTCCGGAATCCGCAGGGCCTCGTCTTCCGCGGCGACCACCTCTACGTCGCGGACGCGGGCAACCACGCGGTTCGCGAGCTGTCGCTTACGACTGGCACCACACGCACCGTTGCCGGTACCGGCTGGCAGCTGCGCACCCAGCACGATCTCGCGGCCGGCGCGCTCAGCTCCCCCTGGGACCTCTGCCTCGTCGGCGATGTCCTGTACGTCGCCATGGCCGGCATTCATCGGCTCTGGACCATCCGTCTTGGCTCCGGTGCCGTCGCCCCGTTCAGTGGCACCGGCGCCGAGGAACTGCATGACGGCCCGCATGCGCAAGCGGCGCTCGCGCAACCCATGGGAATCTGCGTCGCCGGCAACGTGCTCGCGTTGACCGATTCGGAGTCGAGCGCCGTGCGTATCGCTGATCTCGATCCCTCCGGTGGCGTGCGCACCATTGTCGGTACGGGGCTGTTCGATTTCGGCGACGTGGACGCCGTCGGGGACGACGCGCGCCTCCAGCATCCACAGGGTATCGTCGCCGCCACGGACGGTCGTCTGCTCGTGTGCGATTCGTACAACGATTCGCTGCGCTGGGTGGATCCGTCGTCGCGTCGCGTGACCACGTGGGTGCGCGGGTTGCACGAGCCCGGAGGCCTCGCGCTCGGTGACCGCCTGGTCTATGTGGCGGATACCAACGCGCACCGCATCGCCGTCGTCAGTCGCGATGACGGATGCATTCAGGCGCTCGCGATCGAAGGCTGACGTTCGAACGCCGCGTCAGCGACGCCAGGCGCCGATGTTCTCGCGCACATGCTCCTGGCGGCGCATGCCGGCGAGCACGGTGCGGACGGCGGGGAGCGATGCCACGAAGCGCAACGCACACTGGGCGTCCGTCTCGCACCCGGCAAGCAGCTCACGCATCTCCGAGGGCAGCCCGGTGGTCAACCGGCCCTGCATCAGCGGCGCGCTCGCCACCACCGCCACGCCCAGCGAGTCCGCCGCCTCGAGCAGTGGAACGAGCTGCCTACCGAGCGGCTGGGTCGGCAGTCGTGCCGCCTCTGGCATCGCGAGGCTCACCGGCAGCTGTACGGCGCGGAAATGATGCACGGTCCCGCCCACCTCGCGCGCCAGCGCCACCAGCGCGGCGAGCGACAAGTGCTGCCGGTGATCCGGTGGCACGCGGAATCCCGTCCAGGTGGCGCACCCGTAGCCGGCAATCTCGCCTGCCGCGACACGTTCCTCGAGCAGGACGAACGCGGCGCGCATGCGCTTCATGAACGTCGCCCGATCCACGGCGAGCAACTGCTCTTCCGGGTTGTGCACGTAATACAGGTCGATCGCATCGAGGCCGAGGTTCGCTCGGCTCGTCGCCATCTGGTGCGCGAGGAAGCGTGGCGCGATGCAGTGCCCACGACGGACCAGGTCGTCGCGCATCACGAGGTCCGACGCGAACAGCTCGCGATCCAGCCACGCGTCGTACTCTTCGCGCGACGCCGGCGCGGTGCCGTCGAAGGCCACGTAGCCTCCCTTCGTGCACACCACCAGCTCGTCGCGCCGTGCTGCCCCCTCGGCGATCATCCCGGCAATGGCGCGACCCATCGCGCGCTCGGAGCGCTGGCAGCGATAGTTGATCGCCGTGTCGAGCACGTTGATCCCGTTGGCGACCGCGCACCGAGTCGCCGACTCGTACGCCGCGTCGTCTGCGTCGGTGGCGTCGCCGAGGTAGGTGCCGAGGCCCAGCGCGCTTACGGTGAGGTCGCGCGGAAAGGGACGTCTGAACTCGCGCAGGTCAGCACCGTTGCGTGCGGCAAGGCGCCGCGTCCCGTCAGCGTTCGCGTAACGCGCGCGCGCCGCGAACGAAGAGGACCGTGCGGTCAGATTCGCGCTGTCGCGGGAGGAGGGATCGAACGTTCTGGCGGACATTGATAGGGGGACGGTACGACTCGCCCTCGCGTAGCGCTAGGGCGTCCGGTTCGCGCCGGCACTCCCGTTGCGATCCCGTTCCGATCATTCCGTGGCCGGGCGCCTGCAGGCGCTGCGGCGCGTTGACCCTATTCCCACCTCCCGGATCAGCCCGTGAAACCATTTCCCAGTTGTCAGGTCATGCTGCTGCTTGGCGCCGTTGCCTGTGCCCCGCAGCACGCCCAGGTGCTGACCCCGGTGCGCATCGACACCAGCACCCACGCCGTGTCGGTCGTGTCCGCCGAGCCTGCCTCACCGTCGCTCCGAACCACGGCCGACGACCCGCTCGCGCGCATCGACCGCATGGATTGGCCAGGCCCCAATGTCTACCGCACGGCGAGCGGAATGCCGGGTCCCGGTTACTGGCAGCAGCGAGCCGACTACACCATCGCGGCTACGCTCGACACCACCGCCCAGCGGGTCAGCGGCACGGTTACCATCCGCTACACCAACAACTCCCCGGACACGCTGCGTTTCGTCTGGCTCCAGCTCGACCAGAATCTCTACCGGCCTGGCAGCAAGGGCTCCGCGCTCTTTCCCGCCGACTCGCGGTGGGGAGTGCGCGGGTTCCAGGGTGGTTACGACCTGGGCGGCGTGCAGGTGAATGGGCGCGACGCCACCGTGAAGGTCGACGACACCATGGGGCGCATCGACCTCGACCAGCCCATTCCTCCCGGCGGCGGCAAGGCCACCCTCTCCATGCGCTTTGCCTTCCGCGTCCCCGAGCACGGCTCCGATCGCATGGGACGCGACGGCACCTTGTACGAGATCGCCCAGTGGTATCCCCGCATGGCCGTCTATGACGACATCCGCGGCTGGAACACCGATCCCTACTTCGGCCAAGGGGAGTTCTACCTCGAGTATGGCGACATCGACTTCAGCATCACCGCGCCGGCAGGCTACACCATCGCCGCGAGCGGCCTGCTGCAGAATCCCGACGAGGTGCTGAGCGCGCCCGAGCGCGCACGCCTCGCGCGTGCCGCTACCTCGGACAGCGTCGTCGCCATTGTCACGCGCGGTGAGGCCGCGGCGACCCCCACTGCCGGCACGAAGACCTGGCACTTTCGCGCGCAGAATGTCCGCGACGTCGCGTGGGCCGGCGCTCCCGACTTCCGCTGGGATGCCGTGAATGCGAACGGCGTGCTCGCCGAGACCTACTACCAGATCGGCAAGGCCGGGACGGGGTGGGAGCATGCCGCCGAGCAGACCGCATGGACCATTCGCAACTTCTCGGAACTGTTCGCGAAGTACCCGTATCCCCAGGCGACCTCCGTCGCCGGTCCGGTTGGGGGCATGGAGTACCCGATGTTCGTGATGGTGCACTACGCCAATCCCGCCGATGATCCGAAGTCCATCTTCGGTACGATCAATCACGAGCACGGACACGAGTGGTTCCCGATGGTCGTCGGCTCCAACGAGCGACGCTATGCGTGGATGGACGAAGGATTCAACACCTACATCGACGCGTTCGCGCTCGACCGGCGCTATCCCGGGACCAACACATACCCGAGCTATGTCGCCAACTGGAAGGCCACGGTGGATGCAAACATCGACACGCCGCTCATGACGCCACCCGATCGCATCGACGCGCGGGCGCTGGCGGCCATCGGGTATCGAAAGCCGGGCGCCGTGCTGCTTGCGCTGCGCAACAACGTCGTCGGCCGCGAGACCTTCGATCGCGCCTTTCGCGAGTACGTCCGGCGCTGGTCGTTCAGGCATCCTTCTCCCGCCGACTTCTTCCGCACCATCGAGAACGTCTCGGGGATGGATCTCGGCTGGTACTGGACCGCGTTCTTCTACGGCACTGGCCGGCTCGACATCGGCATCGACAACGTGACGATGCGGCAGCAGGAGGGTCAGAGCTACGCCGTCGTGGCCCTGCGTCGCAACGGCACCGTTCCCTTCCCCGTGCACCTTCGTCTTCGCTTCAACGACAACAGCACCGAAGACGTGGATCTCCCGGTGGAGATCTGGTCGCAGGGCCGTCAGTACCAGGCCGTCATCGCGGTGAAGGCGCCCGTCGTCGGCGCGCGACTATGGCCCGGCGACGTCGTGCCTGACTGGAACGCGACGAATGATGTCTGGGGAGCGCCTCCTGCGGCCGAGCCGAACGCCTCGGCGACCACGGGCGGCCTGAGCGGTGAGATCGGCGGCCACGCGATGCCGTGAGCGCGAAGAGCATGCGGTTGTCAGGAATTGCCCGCATGGTCGCTCATCCGGCCAACGGTTAGATTCAGGGTTCGCCGCGGCGCACGTTCGCCGCGGCCGCTCCGTTCGTCGTCACGCGTCAGCGAGGATTCGCAATGCTCCATTTCGGTGCCTGGGCAAGCCAGTGGTGGATGCCCATCCTCTTCATCGTCGTCGCCGGGCACATCACCAACGTCTGCGTCACGCTCTTCCTTCACCGCTCGCAGACCCATCGTGGCGTTCGCCTGCACGCTCTGGCGGCGACGCCGATGCGCCTCTGGCTCTGGCTCACTACCGCCATCGTCACCAAGGAGTGGGTCGCCTGCCATCGCAAGCACCACGCGTTCGCCGATCGTGAAGGTGACCCGCACAGTCCGGTCGTCGAGGGGCTCCGCGAGATCCTGCTGAAGGGCGCGTTCTACTATCGCAAGGCAGTGCGTCAGCCCGGCATCCTCGAGAAGTACGGCAAGGGTACGCCCTCCGACTGGCTCGAGCGGCACCTGCTCACGCCACTCAACTGGCTCGGCATCCTCGTGATGCTCGGCATCGACATCTGGCTGTTCGGCTTCTTCGTCGGGCCGCTCGTGTGGGGCGTGCAGATGATCTGGATCCCGCTCTGGGCCGCCGGCGTCATCAACGGCATTGGCCACGCGCTCGGCTACCGCAACTTCCAGGTGAAGGACGAGAGCCGCAACATCTCCCCGATCGCGATCTGGCTCGGCGGCGAGGAGCTGCACAACAACCACCACGCCGACCCCAAGAGCGCCAAGTTCAAGGCGCGCTGGTTCGAGTTCGACATCGGCTGGATCTACATCCGCGCCCTCAAGCTGCTTGGCCTCGCCAAGATCGAGTATGCCCGCAACTACGGCTCGGCGGCGAAACGGAAGGACGAGCTGGCGGTCGAAGCGGCGTAACCGCAGAGCTGTTCTTCAGCTCGACGGTTCATCGGTTCACGGAAGGCACGCCGGACTCTTTCCGGTGTGCCTTTTCGTTTGCCCTGAACCGATCAAAGGGTGAACCGACAAATAGGTCCTCAGCTGTGTAGATTCTGACAGACATTCCATCCGTCAGAAGAGAGGTCCCCATGCCCGCCACCATTACCTGCGCGCGCTGTGGCCAGACGCGCGCCGGCTTCGAGCGTCCCCCCTTCCCCGGCGCCATCGGCGCCCGGGTCGTCGATGAGATCTGCCAGGACTGCTGGGGTCAATGGCTCCGCCAGCAGACCATGCTCATCAACCACTACGGGCTCAACGTGATGGACCCGCAGGCACGCAGCTTCCTCACCAAGAACATGGAAGCGTTCCTGTTCAAGAAGGGAGGGGAGGAAGAGGTGGACACGTCCAAGCAGGGCACCATCTCATGGTGACCACCGCGCGTCACCGCTCGCGCCGCGCCCTCACCGCCGGTGCTGCTGCGCTCGTTGCCCTCGGGATGCTCGGCGCCTGTGCCACCGCGCGTGGCTCCATGGCCTCGCCCCGCGCCACCGGTACTGCCGCCGACCAGGCCTGGGCCGACTCCGTGCTCGCCACGCTCTCGCTGCGCGACAAGGCGGCGCAGATGGTGTGGCCCTGGCTGCTCGGCGACTACACGCCGAACGACGATCCCGCGTTCGAGCGCATCGCTGGCCTCGTCCGGGACCAGCACCTCGGAGGACTCATCATCTCCGTCGGGTCGCCCACGGAGATTGCCGCCAAGCTGAACGCACTTCAGCGCGTGAGCCGCCTGCCGTTGCTCGTCGGCGCCGACCTCGAGACCGGTGCCGCCTTCCGCGCTCGCGGCGGTTTCTTCCTCCCCAACGGGATCGACCTTGGCGGCGCCACCGCCTTCCCGTACGAGATGGGCATCGGCGCCACGCGCGACTCCGCGCTCGCCTACCAGATGGGCCGCGTCACGGCCCTCGAAGGCCGCGCCCTCGGCATCCAGATGGCGTTCGCGCCCGTAGTGGACGTCAACAACAATCCCAAGAATCCCGTCATCTCCATCCGGTCCTTCGGCGAGAACTCGCGCCTCGTTTCCATGCTCTCCGCCGCCTTCGTGCGCGGCGTGGAGGAGAACGGCATGCTCGCCACGGCGAAGCACTTTCCCGGACATGGTGACACCGAGCAGAACTCGCATCTCGAGCTGGCGCGCGTGAACGCGTCTCGCGCCGAGATCGATACCGTGGAGCTCCCGCCCTTCCGCGCCGCGATCAATGCGGGCGTGAGCGGTGTCATGACCTTCCACGGCTACATCCCCGCCCTCGACACCACCAACACCGCCGCGACGCTCAACCCGCGCATCATGACGGGCCTGCTGCGTGACAGCCTCGGCTTCAAAGGTATCGTCGTCACCGATGCCCTCGACATGAACGGCGTGCTTGGCGGCATGACAATGGCCGAGGTGGCCCAGCGAGCCGTGCTCGCCGGCGCGGACGTGCTGCTCATGCCGACCGATAACGTCGGCACCATCGACGCAGTCGTGGACGGCGTGCGCACCGGTCGCTTTCCGGAATCGCGCATCGACGCGTCCGTCCGCCGGCTCCTCGCCGCCAAGCATCGCATGGGACTCGACCGCGATCGCTTCGTCGATATCCAGGCCATGCGGTCCATCGTCGGTGACAGTGCGAACCAGGCCGTGGCCCGCCTCGCCGCCGAACGGGCGATCACGCTCGTCAAGGATTCCCTCGGCATCGTGCCGCTCGGTCGCCTGCCGAAGACGGCGCGCGTCGTCAGCCTCACCATCGCCCCCAAGGTGGACCTCGGCGCCGGCGTGACGTTCAACGCCGAGCTCACGCGCGTCTTTCCCTCGCTCCGCGCGCTGACCCTGTCGCCCGAGTCGCTCTATGGATCCTCTGGCGCCGGCGCCGGCGCGGCCGTCACTGGTGGCACCTACGTGGCCAGCCCGCAGCCCGCGCTCTTCCCCGCGTCCATCGAGAATGCGCTTCGTGCCGCACAGGGAGCCGAGGTGGTGATTGTGTCGTCGTACTTCGGCGCCAGCTCGTCGACGGCATCGCTCGCGGCGCCCACCGGCATGGCGGATCTCATCACCGGCCTCCAGAAGGCGGGTGCGCACGTCATCCTGGCCACGTTCAGCAACCCCTACATCGCCACCGAGCTGCCGCCCACTGAGGCGTATCTCATCTCGTGGGGCAGCCTTCCCGTCTCCCAGCGCGCCGCGGCGCGCGCCGTGCTCGGTCTCGCGCCGATCACTGGCCAGCTTCCGATCAGCATTCCGTCAGTCGCGCCCTACGGCGCTGGCCTCCGACGCGACGCATTGTCCGCATCGACCCCCTGAGACTGTCAAGAGTGCGATCCGCGCAGCAGTCTGCGCGGATCGCACTCTTGACATTGGTGTCTTTCTGTTACTAATTCGCGCCGGTCATGCGCGAACGTCCTCTTCTCCCCGCCAAGCCCGCCATGCGCCGGGCCACCGTGGCGGTGGACGTCGTGACGCTCTCGCCGCGGGATGACGCACTGGCCGTGTTGCTCGTGCCTGCACCGTCCGGAGCCCGCGAGCGCTGGGGACTGCCGTGGGACGGTCCGCGCACCGGCGAAGCGATCGACGTGGCGGGGAGCCGCATCGCTCGTGCCCTTCTCGGCAACACGCCGACCCTGGTGGAGCAGGTCGGTGCAGTGAGCGAAGGTCATCACCCCGCTGGTGTCGACATCTCCCTCGGGGTGCTGGCGCTCTCCCCGCGCGATGCCGCGGCGCCCGCAGCCGGCTCCGCCGCCGCCTGGTTTCCCCTCGACGCACTGCCGGCACTGGCGCCGCGCCATCGCGCCATCATGGACCTCGCGTCAATCGCCGTCCGCCTGCGGATGGAGCAGGCGCCGATCGCGTTTCACCTGCTCCCCGCCACCTTCACCCTGGGTGAGCTGCAGGGGATCTACGAACTCCTGCTCGGGCGGCGACTGCACAAGGCCAGTTTCCGGCGCGCGCTCCATGCCAGTCGGCTCGTGCAGCCTACCGATGTCTGGCGGAGCGAGGGTCGCGGCCGGCCGGCGCAGCTGTTCCGGTTCGCCCCGAAGAAGCGCCGGGGCCCGCAGCGCGGCGCGCGGTTCGAATTTCCCTGACCGCGAACATCCAGCCTCTACCTTTGGCACATTAGTCGCAATATGCTTCTAACGTCCACTTTCGGGGCGACCATGCTCGACTACCTGGACGGTCTCTGCGCCGCACTCCTGGCGCGGAATGGAACGGAGATCCGGCGGCTCCTGCGACACCCGCTCGCGCGTGCCCTGCCGCGTGGCGTCCGCGAGGAGGCTCACGCCATCGCTCGCGCCGGTACGGACACGTTTCGCGCCCCCGTGAAGACGCTCCACTTCTACCACCAGACCGTCCACCTGCTTGGCGCCGGGCCCGTCGAGGCGACCGCGGAACAGCCGCTCTCCTCCGGTCGCTCCCCCGAGGAAGCCGACGCGGCGCCGCAGATCGAGATGCCACTGCCCCCGACTCGCCGCGCCGCCGGCGGCTGATCCTCGTTACTCGCCGCGCCGCATGGTGCGGCTAGTCCGCGCGAGGCGCCATCGCCGCGCGCCGGCGCAGCACTCGCCGAGCGATGGCCGCGTTGTCCCGCGCGATGCGGAACAGCTGCTCCACGACTTCGTTCTCGTCGTCACCTTCCAGCTCCTCCACCACCAGGGGGAGCGCTTCGCCCACGCGCGCCAGCGTCCGCTGCTCGATCACCACTCGGCCACGTCGCCGTTCGGTCGCCACCGCGGCTCGATCGCTCACCAGCAGCTCCACGCGTACGTATCCGCCTCCCGGCATTGGCCGCGTGTACAGCGCCTCACTCGCGCGTGTCGTGCGCTCGCCCTCTCCGGCGTCGCGCGGTTCCTGCTCCAGCATCCCGCCCTCCGGCGTTCCCGCGTTTCCGTGCCCGTGGCACGCCGGCGTCCCTCGCCGGTGTTTCGAGCGCGTCCTCCAGCAGCTGCATCGCCCGGGTGAGTGCCCGGGCCGTCGGACGCGTCGCGAGGGCGCGTCCCCAGATATCTCCTGTCCGCGCAATTCGTGCCGGCATCGTACGGGTCGTGAACGCACTCATCCGCAACCGGCCCGTGAGTTCACTCGGATCCACCGGCGCCGATACGGTAGCGCCCGCCCGCGCCCGCACGCTGTAGGCGCTCGCGGCGCTCTTCCCGCGTGCGTTCTGCATGGCGTCCACGTAGATGCTCCCCACCGGCCGCCCGTGGATCGACCGCTCCACCGTCGCCAGTTCCGGGCGGAGGCGCACGGCGACACCGGCGATCATGCTCGCCAGCCGCACCGACGTGTCGTACGAGGTCCGCGCCGGCAGCGGCAACACCACGTGCATCCCCGTCGATCCAGAGGTCTTCACGGCAGCGGTGAGGCCGCACTCGTCCACGATCCGCAGGATGTCCCGCGCCAGGCTCACCACGGTCGGGAAGTCCACGTCGTCGCCCGGATCAAGGTCGATCAGGCAGCGGTCCGGCGAGTCGATGTCGCTCACGCGTGACAGCCACGGGTGCACCTCGATCGCGCCCAGCTGCACGGTGTACAGCAGCGTTGCCAGGTCGCCGCCGATGATCCGCATGCGCTTGCCCTTCTCTTCCGTGTCGAGCGCCTGGACGCGCACCACCGCGGGCACGTGCGGTCCGGCGTCCTGCTGGAAGAACATCTCGCCCGCGACTCCCTCGGGATAGCGCTTGAGCACCAGCGGGCGCCCTTCCAGCTGCGGGAGCAGCACTGGCGCCACGTGCACGTAATAGCGCATCAATGCGCCCTTCGTCACGCCCGCGTCGGGGAAGTACACCTTGCCCAGGCTCGAGACGTGAAGCTGCACGCCGCGACCGAGCACCACGTCGCCGTCCCCGCCGTCCCGCTCGATCGCCTCGAGCTGCGCTTCCACCGCCGAATCGGCCGTCGACGACCGCTTCGCGGTCGTGCGTCTCCTCTTCGGTGCGGACTTCCGCGCCGTCGTGCGGCTGGACCTACGCGGCGTCATTCTTCAGCTCTCCCGTGCCCCAGCGCTGCAGGCTCACTCCCTCGATCGTCACGTCCCGGGCCGACTTGTCGTCCCGCGTGCCGAGGTAGATCGGCTGGCGCAGCAGGTGGTCCGACGTCCACTCGGCAAACTTCACCTCGACGACGATCTTCGGCGCCACCCAGTGCGCTGGCTCGTTCGTCTTCGGCGGCTTGGCGAACGGCGACGTGCGACGCTCCAGACGCTCCAGCTTCGCGTACATCTCCGCCAGCCCCTCCCGCGTGAAGCCGCCGCCCGTGTGCCCGACGTACACGAACTCGCCAGCGCCGTCATAAGCCCCGAGCAGCAGCGCGCCGAACCAGGGGCGCGTGCGCCGCGGCTCGGTGTAGCCGCCCACCACGAACTCGGCGCGATACTGGAGCTTGAGCTTGAGCCAGTCGCCCGACCGCGCGCCGGGGTGATACCGCGCGTCGGTGCGCTTGGCGATGATCCCTTCCCAGCCGGCGCGCCGAGCCCGCGCGAGCATGGTCGCGCCTCGATCGCTCGTCTCGCTCGGCCGTACCGTCTTGTCGTCGGGGTCCCCAGCCTCCTCGAACAGCGCCTCGAGTCGCGTGCGGCGCTCGCTCCATGGGCGCGCCGTCAGGGTGGCGCGTCCGTCGCGCAGCAGGTCGAACACGACGAGCGACACCGGCGACGTCGTGGCCAGTCGCAGGATCTCGTCGTGATCGCGCAAGTGCATGCGCGCCTGGAGCTGCTGAAAGTCCCCCTCGGCGGGCGCGCGGCCGCGGCGTCCTCGCGCCACGATCTCGCCGTCGAGCAGGAGCGGATGGCCTGCACGTCGCGCCAGATCGCGCAGACTGAGCACCACTTCCGGAAACTGCTCGCTCTTCTCCTTGCCGTTGCGGGTCACGAGGCGCGCGCGGCGTGGCGTGGCTTCGGCAATGACGCGCATGCCGTCGTATTTCGGCTCGAAGACCCAGCCCGCACCACGAGGCAGCTCGTGGCCCAGCGTGGCGTACATCGGCTCAGGAAGGCTTGCGCGCGTCGTCTGCATGAACCGGAGCTGGGCAAGACGAGTGCCCCTGAGCGACTGTGCCGGATGCGCCGATCGCCTGTCCATGCGCGAAAAAACCCGAGCGCCCCGACGCCAGCTGGCGTCGGGGCGCTCGGGATGGTCCGTGCGGGGTCAGCTGATCTTGGTCACATCGGCCGCTTGCGGGCCCTTCTGTCCCTGGACGATCTCGAACTCCACCTTGTCGCCCTCAGCCAGGGACTTGAAACCGTTTCCCTGGATGGCGCTGAAGTGCACGAAGACGTCGGGACCACCTTCACGCGAGATGAAGCCGAATCCCTTCGCGTCGTTGAACCACTTCACCGTGCCGTTGATGCGAGCCATGCCGTACCTCTTACCAGAGCTGGTGCCTGATCCCGCGTTCGAGGGTGGTCCGTACCCGTTGCCACCGCCACTCGCCCCACGCGATCCGTGTGATGCCCCGTCGCGCCCGTGCCGGCGCTCGGGGCGGGACGTACAGTAGGATTCGGGCAAGTTTTGTGCACAGGTCACGGTTCGGGGCGCTATCTCTCGGGGGGTAAAACGCAGAACGGGGCCTGAAGGGCCCCGATCTGCACTCGTCATCCTCGTTTGTCGTGCTACGCGGCGCCCGCGATGTATCGCGCGACGCGTCCGCACTCGCGGCACTGCAATGTCACTTGCGAGCGGGGAGGCGGTGGGAAGTCATCTGGCGTTCGTTCGATCTGCCCAGAGCAGGACGGACAGCTCAGCGGGGAGCCATTCCGGTCGTTCGCGATCAGATGGAGCGCTTGCACTGGGTTATACGTAGCCGGGCGCGGCTTGCGCATTGGCCCTCCAGGAAGTGATTCGCACCTGCCCGGGTTCTTTGGCGCCGGGCCGCCCTTCGATGAATAGTAACCACCAAAGAGCCTAAAGCACAGTGGGGCATTGTCTTGCGATCTAACCTGCGCCTGGCCGTCCTCTTCGGGTTCGGTCTTGCGACCGCCTGCGGTCCCCGCCCGCATATTCCCCCGCTTCCGGCCGTCGTCCCGGGAGCGCTCGCTCCCACCGACAGCGGCGCACGGCTCGCACGTACACTGGCGCCCGTTCTATACCTCCAGCGCGATGAATGGTTCCCGCTCGATCGCGCCGTGGCCGTGCTTCATCCCACCCGGCCCATCATCGCCTACCACCTTCTCTGGCGCGACGACGTGATGGGCTCGTGGATTCCCTTCACTGTCCCCACCGACGAAGAAGTGGTCTGGGTTGGCTATTCCCCCTCCGGCGCACCCACGGACATCTGGACGTACTGGCACGGCAAGATCCTTCACGCCGACTGGCGCGGGCACGGCACGCCCGCCATCGACGTGCAGTGGGGCAAGCATGGATCACTGCCGCGGGGGATCATCGAGAGTGACCTGCCGCGCCTTCGCACCCTCAACGCGTTCTACGTCTACGACTACCTGTTCCTTCCCGACATCCTGCTCGGGAAGCTCACGCGTCCGGGCCCGTCGGGATTCTTCCATTCGTACGCGCGCTACCGCGACTTCTCGCGTACCCTCGTGCTGGGCGACTCCCTCGACCTCGTCGTGCGCGCGGTGGACGCCCGGCACGCGCTGGCGGCGGTGTTCGGCGAGGCCTACTCCCGGAAGACGCCCTGGCCAGCGGGCGGGATCAGCGACTCGGTGTCCAGGGCCGCCTTCGGCACGCGCTGAGCGCGCGCCTCAGCTCCCGGGCTCGACCCAGGTCCCGTCGGGGCGGCGCCAGATGCGCCGTCCCACGCGCCACGGACGCTTGTCGGAGAACTCCCGCCCCGACGCGAACGCCTCGGCATCCTCGAGCGACTCCATCATGTCGTTCGCCTTGGCGCTCGCCTCGTCGGCCCAGTGGACGATCTCCGCTTCCGTGGTCATCGGCTGCACGGGACTCCCGAACTCCAGCGAGCCGTGATGGGACAGGATCATGTGCTGGAGGTCGAGCAGCTGTCCCTCGGTGCACACCGGTTCGCCCAGCGCCGCGAGTCGCCGCTCGAGCATCAGGCACCCGAGTACGACGTGGCCGAGCAGGAGGCCGCACGGCGTGTTGGTGAACTGCCCGGCCTCGATCGTGTACGCCTCGACCTTTCCCACGTCGTGGAGCAGCGCACCCGCCACCACGAGGTCCACGTTGGCGCCCATCGTGCGCGCCGTCTGGCGGGCAATGGAAGTCACCTCGAACACATGGAGCAGCAGCCCGCCCAGCTTCGCGTGATGCCCATTCACCGACCCCGGTGTCCTCTCGAAGGCGAGCCGGAAGTTGTCGTCGGCAAAGAACAGATCCACCACCTGGCGAAGCGTCGGCGTCACGATCTCGGCGCGACGCTTGTCCACCCAGTCCCATAGCTTCGTCGTGTCGCCGGCGATGCGTGGCAGGAAGGCGTGCAGGTCCACCTGCTCGTGGGGAAGCACGCGCAGTGGGCCGCTGAGCTGGATCTGGCGCTTGCCCGTCTTGGGGTAGACACCGACTTCACCGATCGCCTGGACGACGCGTCCGCGGTCCGCACCCTCCGCCCACCCTCGCTGGTTGGACCAGATGGGTGCGACGTCGATCTGCCCCGACGCGTTGCCGAGCCGCAGGACGACGAACGGATCGCCGTTGCCTTGGGTCTTCTCCACCCGGTCGAGGACGAGGAGCTCGTGCTGGACGCGCTCCCCGATGGTGAGCTGGCCGATGTTGAGGGGCTGCATGCACCCAATGGTGGCAGTGGGAGGAGCATCGGGCAAGCAGGGCCCATGCTGGCCGTCTGCATGCCGGGCTGCCATCTTCTGCGCGGTGCGAGGCGCGTGGTTCGCCCGGAACTTGCGCAACGCGACGCACGATTCGCGCAGCACCGATAGCATTCGCAGCACCCAC
>Ga0207664_10000400_pt1 | contig 31058 bp, 27 predicted proteins | sample LARL83metaG_FD_184349 | JGI IMG/M metagenome (GOLD analysis project Ga0207664, IMG submission 184349) | Corn, switchgrass and miscanthus rhizosphere microbial communities from Kellogg Biological Station, Michigan, USA - LAR L8-3 metaG... | ecosystem: Host-associated > Plants > Roots >... | reverse complement strand
GGTCAATCGCCTGCGCCACCAGGCGGCGGGTCACCGGATCACCAACGCGGAGCGCGTGCAGCCACTCGCGGACCTGCCTGGTCATCACAAGCCTGTGTGGCATCCAGCCTCCCATTTGGCCCGTTTCCCCGGATCTCTCGCCGAACCCGCCGTGCGCCTCTCAGCGCAACGGGCTCTCCACGGTTGTTGCGAGTAATTGTCAAGACCTGTGGATCAAGATCTTTTAGGTGGGGCGATGATCGGCTCCTGGCCGGTGGCGCGCTCCAGGTTCTCGGCCATCCGCTGTAGAACCTGCACGGTTCTGGAGTAGTCCTCTTCAGTCAGGCCGGTGAGGAACGTGGAGCGGATGCCCTGCACCTTGTTTCCGACTGCGGCATGTCCGGCTTGGCCGGCTGGCGTGAGCGCATAGAAGCCCGCCTCGTCCCGGGTGAGCCAGCGGCGGCGGGCCAGTTCGCTGGTGACCTCGTCCAGGGTGATCGCGCCGGGGCCCCAGAAGGGACGTATCGCCTTGGTGAGCCCGGCTGCGTCCTGCGGGGACTCGCGTAGCACGTTCATGATCTGCCAGTGCCGCCGGGTGAGCTTCTCTTCGGCGAAGGTTCGCTCGGCTGCCGCCTCGATGAGACGGTCGAGGTGCTTGAGCCAGTAGCCGATGGGCCGTTCCATCTTCATGCACTTTCATATCTAGATGTTTATTAACAACTAGCTTCCATGGAGCATATACTTGGGCGTCGTGGAGCGCAACAGCGATGAGCACATCGAGACGGTGGAACGCGCCATGGTGGCCATCCGCCGCAGCCAGAGCCGGCGCACCCTCGCGCGCCTGGCCGCAGTACGCCAGGGCGCCAGACCCGGCGGGCACGGGACAGCAGCCGGCGGTGCAAGCGGGGCGAGCGCCGATGTGCTGGACATCATCGAGGAAGCCGAGGAGGCGGGCAGGCCGGCGACCGTCACCAGCGTGGCGGCCGCCCTCAACATCGACCAGCCGCGCGCCAGCAAGCTGGCCGCCGCAGCTGTGGCCGCGGGACTGGTGCGGCGCGAGGCTGATCAGGCAGACGGCCGCCGCGCCCTGCTGGTGCGCACGCCAGCCGGGCAGCACCTGTCAGCGCAGGCACATGCCTTCCGGCGGCAGGTCTTCGGCGAGGCCATGGCCGACTGGCCAGCCGCCGACCGCAGCGAGTTCGCCCGGCTCCTTAGCCGGTTCGTGGAATCCCTGGCCACGGTGAGCCGCTGAAGAACTTTCAGGCGGCTTCGGCCTCCCCGTCCCCACCGGGCCGCTCGATCAGCTTCCCGTTGACGAAGATGGCTCCGGCACGCACCAAGGCGACCAGGTGAGGCGCGTTCACGCAGCGCCAGCGATCCTTGGCTGACTCGATGAGCTTGGCTCCGAGCACCCGGACACCAGGGTGGCCCGAAATAATCTTGCCTACTGGACCGAGAAGGCGGAGTCCGAGGAGAACTAGCTACCGTTAGTTCTCCTATGTCCGGCACGCCGCAACGTGCCGCTGACCTGCGCGTGTAGCCCGGCGGCCGACGCCCACGGGGCTGCGCAAGAGATCGTTGCCTCTTCCGCTGATCGGGTAGCCGTCACGGCGGCAGGATACAAGTGGACAGCGTCCACATCAACCGTTAACGTGGACAGTGTCCACTAAATGGAGGGCTGGGAGCCCTGAACCGAACGGAACCGTCATGACCAGGATGACCCCCCCTGCTGGAGCGTAACGAGGCGTTCGCCCGTAACTACACCCCCGTTCCGCTCGGTCCGCCCACCGCCCAGGTGCTCGTCGTCACCTGCCTCGATCACCGGGTCGATCCCGCGATCATTCTCGGCCTCGAACTCGCCGAAGCTCCCGTCATCCGCAACGCGGGAGGACGCGTCACCGAGCCCGTCATCGATGACATTGCCTACCTCGCCTTCCTCGCTGAGCAGTTGTTCCGCGCCCAGGTCGCGGCGGACAGGCTGTTCGAAGTCGCGGTCATCCACCACACGCAGTGCGGGATGGGATTCCTCGGCGACCCCGGACGCGTCACGACCACCGTTGACGCCCGGTTCCCCTAGCCGACGCGGTTGCCGCGAGCATCCTGGGGAAGCCTTGACTCAACATGAAGCTCGGATATTGCGGCACCGCGGGCGGCAGCCACGGGGCGGGCCAGCGCCAGTTGGAGCGAGCGCCGCCAGTCCGGCGCTTCCCATCGTGCACGGTCCGCTGCCGGGGCGGCCACTGGTGGGGCGCCCGCGGTGCGAGGGGCCGGCGTACCCCTGCCATTCACTCCCGGTTGGCCGCTAATTCGCGGTCTCAGCGCGGGCTCCTTGGATCGCCGAACGCACCGGGGGTATTACGATGAGCAATCAAATTGGAACGCGGCTATGATTTGCCGGCGTAGATGGCGCGCTGCTGCGGCTCAGGAGCGCGCAGGTAGCGGCCCTGATGCGTGGATTCAGCCTGGCCAGGGCGGTGCCGACGGCGATTCCCGGCTCCCCAGCGATACCCCGTAGGCGTATTATGGCTACCCCGAAGGCTTATTTCATCCCGGTGGTGCATTGCGGAACCAGGGCACGGAATGTCATAGGTGTGCCCCGGCAATGCGTAATGCAAAATAATAAGGTGCGGCGACGGTCATCCTCACAGCGACGTGAGCGCGACCTTGGGCGAGGTGCGTGATGGCAGACCGGCGGGTGTTGGGAATCGTCCTGGCGGGCGGCGCGGGACGGCGGCTGATGCCGCTGACCGAGGACCGGGCCAAGCCGGCAGTGCCGTTCGGCGGCCTCTACCGGCTGGTGGACTTCGCGCTGTCCAATCTGGTCAACGCCGGGTGCCTGCGGGTCGCCGTGCTCACCCAGTACAAGAGCCACAGCCTGGACCGGCACATCACGACCACCTGGCGGATGAGCTCGCTACTCGGCAACTACGTCACCCCGGTGCCCGCGCAGCAGCGCCTGGGCCCGCAGTGGTACACCGGGTCGGCGGACGCGATCTACCAGTCGCTGAACCTGATCTTCGACGAGCGGCCCGACCTGGTGGTGGTGTTCGGCGCGGACCACGTGTACCGGATGGACCCCGGGCAGATGATCGGCCAGCACGTCGAGAGCGGCGCGGGGTGCACCGTGGCGGCGATCCGGGTGCCCCGCATGGACGCGACCGAGTTCGGCGTGATCAGGGCCGCCAGCCAGGGCCACGCGATCGAGGCGTTCCTGGAGAAGCCCGCGGATCCACCGGGCCTGCCGGACAGCCCGGACGAGGCCTACGCGTCCATGGGCAACTACGTGTTCGACGCCGACGTGCTGGTGGATGCGCTGCGCGAAGACGCGGCCAACGCGGCAAGCAAGCACGACATGGGCGGGGACATCATCCCGATGATGGTCGCCAACGGCACGGCGCAGGTGTACGACTTCGCGACCAACAAGGTGCCGGGGGCGACCGAGCGGGACAAGGCCTACTGGCGCGACGTGGGGACGCTCGACTCCTACTTCGACGCGCACATGGATCTGTGCCACGTGCACCCGATATTCAACCTGTACAACGAGCGCTGGCCGATCCTGACCCTCGTGCCCTCCCAGCCGCCGGCCAAGTTCGTGTTCGACTCCGGCGACCGGATCGGGCGGGCGCTGGACAGCCTGGTCAGCAACGGGGTCATCGTGTCCGGCGGCACCGTGCGCGAGTCGGTGCTGTCTCCTGGCGTGCGGGTGAACAGCTGGTCCGCGGTGGAGCGCTCGGTGATCCTGCACAACACGGTGATCGGGCGGCACGCGGTGGTACGGGACGCGATCATCGACAAGAACGTCGAGGTCCCCGAGGGAGCCGAGGTGGGCGTGGATAAGGAGCACGACCGCGAGCGCGGTTTCCATGTGTCCGCCGGGGGCATCACCGTCGTCGGTAAGGGCCAGAAGGTCCGCGCGTGACCGCCGCACCCCCCGGCTCGCGGCTGCGCGTAGCCCTGCTGACGCGTGAATACCCGCCCGAGGTCTACGGCGGTGCCGGGGTGCACGTGACCTACCTGGCCCGCGAGCTGGCCAGCCTGGTCGACGTGACCGTGCACTGCATGGGCGCCGACCGGCCGGACGCCGTGGCGCACCGGCCGTGGGACCATCTCGCCGGGGCGAACCCGGCGCTTGGCGTGATGTCGGCCGACCTGTCCATGACGGCGGCCGTCGGCGACGCCGACGTGGTGCACTCGCACACCTGGTACGCGAACCTGGCCGGCCACCTGGCCTCGCTGCTTTACGGCGTGCCGCACCTGGTCACCGTGCATTCGCTGGAACCGTTGCGGCCGTGGAAGGCCGAGCAGCTCGGCGGCGGTTACGCGCTGTCCTCGTGGTGCGAGCGGGTGGCCGTGGAGGCCGCCGCGGCCGTGGTGGCCGTGTCCGCGGGTATGCGCGACGACGTTCTTGCTGCCTACCCGGCGGTGTCCCCGGACCGGGTGCGGGTGATACGGAACGGGATCGACACCGCCGAGTACGCGCCGGACCCGGCGACCGACGTGCTTGACGCCTACGGGGTGGACCCGGCCCGGCCGACAGTGATCTTCGTCGGACGGATCACCAGGCAGAAGGGCGTGCCGGTGCTGCTGCGGGCCGCGGCAGCGCTGGAACCGGCCGCCCAGCTCGTGCTGTGCGCCGGGCAGCCCGACACCCCGGAGCTTGAGGCCGAGGTCGAGGGCCTGGTGGCGGACCTGCGCGCGACGCGGTCCGGGGTGATCTGGATACCGGAGATGCTGCCCAAGCGCGCGGTGATCCAACTGCTCTCGCATGCGACGGTGTTCGCCTGCCCCTCGCTCTACGAGCCGCTCGGCATCGTCAATCTGGAGGCGATGGCGTGCGGCACGGCGGTGGTGGCGTCGGCGGTCGGCGGCATCCCCGAGGTGGTGAGCGACGGCGAGACCGGGCTGCTGGTCCCGCCCGACGACCCCGGCGCGCTGGCCGGTGCCCTCAGCGCGCTGATCGCGGACCCGGCCCGCGCCGCCGCACTCGGCCGGGCCGGGCGCGAGCGTGCCGTCGGCGAGTTCGGCTGGCAGGCGGTGGCCGCGCAGACCGCCGCGCTGTACGCAGAACTGGCTCGCTGACCGTCAGGCTGCGACGGGCGGCCAGAAACTCCTCATAAAAGTTGTTGGCCGATGCTCCTGGCCGGCCCACCGGGTTCCCGGGCGGGGCCTTCGCGGTGCAGACCGACATCGGTGACTGCTCGCAGGTGGCGAACACCAGCAATAACGACTACGCCATCGCCTACGACACGGTGTCCGGACGCTGGTCAAACCAGGTCCCGTGGACTCCGGCTGTGCCTCCCTCTGATCCCGGGGGCGGCCGCGCGGGCTCGCTGGGCCCGCGCGGCCTTGGCGCGCCTGACGGCGGAAGAGGCCCTTATCACACATCGGGAGGGCTTCATGCGGATAACGGATGTGCGACCAGGTGGCAGCAAGTGCCCCGGACGAACTACCGTGAGACCGTGCAAGACGGGGAGATCGTCGCAGCGATTGTCGCAGGAGACCCTGCCGGACTCGCTGCTGCTTATGACAACTATGCGCCCGGGCTCTACGCGTACTGCCGGACGCTGCTCAGTGAGCCTGCGGATGCCGCCGATGCGGTGCAGGACACCTACGTCGTCGCCGCGGCCAAGCTGGACGGGCTGCGCGATCCGGACCGGCTCCGCCCGTGGCTGTATGCGGTGGCCCGCAACGAGTGCTACCGCCGCCTGCGGGCGCGGGGGCTCTCCGCGCCGCTCGACGCGGCGGTGGAGGTGACCTCCAGCGAGCCGGGTGTGGAACTGGGCCCGGAACGGGAGGAGCTGCGCGACCTGGTGGTCGACGCGCTCTCCGGGCTGAACCCTTCGGACCGCGAAGTCATCGAGCTGAACCTGCGTCACGTGCTCGACGGCGAGGACCTGGCCGATGCTCTCGGCGTGTCCCGCAACCACGCGCACGCGCTCGCGTCCCGGGCACGCGCCCAGTTCGAGGGGTCGCTGGGCGCGCTGCTTGTCGCCCGCACCGGCCGGGAGCAGTGCCAGGAACTGGACGACATACTCGCGAGCTGGGACGGCGAGCTGACCATCCTGCTCCGCAAGCGGGTGAACCGGCACATCGAGCGGTGCGAGGTGTGCGGCCAGCGCAAGCGCCGTGAGCTCAGCCCGGCGATGCTGCTCAGCATGCTGCCGATGGTGGCGCTGCCGGCCGGCCTGCGCGAACAGGTGCTCCGGCTGGTGGACGACGTCTCGCCGGTCGCGGCCGGGCACCGCGAGCTGGTGGCCCGCCGCGCGGAGCCGTTCGACCACTCCGGCTTCCCCAAGCCGGTTGCCGCGCCGCGCCGGGTCTACGGGGTGCAGGCCCTGACCGTGGCCGCGTGCGTGGCCGCCGCGGCGGCCATCCTGCTCGGCGCGGGCACCGTGCTGGTCCTGGACACGCTGCATCACAAGGGCGCGCCGAGCGCGTCCGCGGCGACCGTTGGGCCGGCCGCCGTCAGCCAGGCGCCGCTGAACACCGGGTCGACCCCGGTGCCGCCGTCGTCCCCGTCCCACAAGGGCAGCGGCAGCGGCGGCAAGCACATCGGCCTGACCATCACGGTGTCCGGCTCGCCGTCAGCCTCGGCCTCGGGCCCATCGGGTTCTTCGCCGCGTGGCGGGTCGACACCGGCGCCGGGCCGGTCCACGCAGCCGGCGAGCCCGAGCCCGTCGCCCCCGCCGTCGTCACCGGGCACGCTGCTGGTCTCGACCGGGTCGGTAACGCTGACCTTGAACGGTGATGGGAGCCTCAGCGGCTCGTTCACGCTCACCGCTCAGGGCGGCGACGTCTCCGGGTACAGCATCACGAATCCGTCGTCGGGCCTGTCGGTATCGCCCACCTCGGGCTCGCTGTCCTCGGGGCAGTCGGTCACGATCAGCCTGTCGGCCGCTTCGGCCGCCAGCCTGGCCTCTGAGACGGACCTGACGGTGAGCCCGGGCGGGCTGACGGTCGCGGTACTTGTGCCCAGCTGACGGCCGGGCCGTCTGAAGGTCGTGCCCGCTGACGGCCGGGCCGCCTGAGGGTCAGGCGGCGCTGAGGGTCAGGCGGCACCGAACTCGGCGCGCAACTGCGCCGCGGCCCGGGTCATCGCGGACAGCTTGCCGAACGCGACGTCGCGCGGCAGGTACTTCATCCCGCAGTCGGGGGCCAGCACGAGGCGCTCGGCGTCGACGTAGGGCAGCGCCCGGCGCACTCGGGCGGCCACCTCGTCGGCGGTCTCCACGGTGTGGTCACCGAGGTTGAGCACGCCAAGGATGACGGTCTTGCCGGTGAGCGCGGCAAGCACCGAGCAGTCAAGCCCGGACTGGGCGGTCTCGATCGACACCTGGTCGCATTCGGCGGACGCCAGTTCGGGCAGGAACGAGTAGCCGGACGGGCGGTCGTGGATGATCGCCGCGTAGCCGAAACACAGGTGCACGGCCGTGGTGCCGCTGATCCCCGCGAGCGCCCGGTTGAGCGCGGCCACGCCGTACTTGCGGGCCTCCTCCGGGCGGGCCTGCAGGTAGGGCTCGTCCAGCTGGACGATGTCGGCCCCGGCGGCGAACAGGTCCCCGACCTCTTCGTTGACGGCCTCGGCGTAACCAAGCGCAAGGTCCTCTGTGCTCGCGTAGTAGTCGTTCTGCGCCTGCTGGGCCATGGTGAACGGACCCGGCACGGTGATCTTGATGGTCCTGTCGGTGCTCGCCCGGAGGAGTGCTACGTCCTCCGTCTCGACCGCGTGCTTGCGGCGGATCGGGCCGGTGACTCGCGGCACCGGGTTCGGGTGCCCGCTGCGGTCCAGCGCGGTGCCGGGATTGTCGATGTCCACCCCATCCAGGGCGGTGGCGAACCTGTTGGAGTAGCTCTCCCGGCACATCTCGCCGTCGGTGACGATGTCGAGGCCGGCGTCCTCCTGGGCCTGGATGGCCAGCAGGGTCGCGTCCCGCTGTGCCTCGGCAAGGAAGGCCGGGTCCACCCGCCACAGTTCCCGGGCGCGGACCCGGGGCGGGAAGCGGTCACCCAGCCGCTTGCGGTCGATCAGCCAGTCCGGCTGGGGGTAGCTGCCCACGAGCGACGTAGGGAAGAGCATGCCGGACCTCCGCCAGTGCGTGTTCCGCTTGAAATCTCAGGGCTCCGGGGTGTCCGAACGGCCCTGCTGCTCGGCCAGGAAACGCTCGAACTGCGCGCCGAGTTCGTCCGCCGTGGGCATCTCCGCGCCCGGCTCGGCGAGCAGCCCTTCCGCGGATGCCGCGTCCACGAACGCGTCGTACTGCCGTTCGAGTGCCTGCACCAGTTCGCTGATCTCGTCGGACGATTCCACCTGACGGGCGATCTCCTCGTCGGTACGCCGCGCCGCGTCCCGCAGCGCCTCGTCCGGCAGCGCCAGGCCGCTGGCCCTGGTCACGTATTCAAGCAGCGCCACCGCGGCGGCCGGGTACGCCGCCTGGGCCAGGTAGTGCGGCACGTGTACGGCGAAGCCGCCCGCTGCCCGGTTCTCCTCGCCCAGGCGCAGCTCAAGCAGCGAGGCGGCGCTGCCCGGGACCTGCAGCCGGTCCACGATCGGCCGGGATCCGGCGGCAAGCTCCGGCCGGGTGCCGTGCGCGGTGACGCCAAGCGGGCGGGTGTGCGGTACGCCCATCGGGATGCCGTGGAACCCGAGCACAAGCTCGGCTCCCAAACGGCTGCTCACGCTCGCCACGGCGCGTGTGAACCGCTCCCATTCGTGGTCGGGTTCCGGGCCGGTCAGCATCAGGAACGTCTTCCCCGTGCTGTCCCTGACCTGGTGTATCGCGAGTTCTGGTGCCTCGTACGACTCCCAGTGGTCCTTGTCGTAGGTCATCGGCGGACGGCGGGACCTGTAGTCGATCAACCGGTCGACGTCGAACGTCACGACCGCCTCATGGTCCAGGCTGCCCATCAGGTGCGCGGTCAGCAGCCGGCCGGCCGCGCCGGCATCGATGAACCCGTCCAAGTAGTGCAGCAGGATTGCCCCGTCAAGCTTCGCCGCCCCTGGGTCGACCTGGTAGAGGTCCCCCCCATCCGGCACCATGCTCACAGCCTCCTACCAGCGTTGGCCTCGTTGTGGAGTACAACCGGCGGGAGCCGGTCTTCAATCCCGCAGGCCTGTGCCCAAAGGTACCCGTTGGTAACGCAATGCCGCGACCCGGTAGCGCTGCCGGTGCGGGCCGGTATCCCGCCACGCCCACCGGCTCGCCCCACGGGCCCGTCGAAGACCTGGTCAGGGCGCGATCGCGGCGACCGCCCGGGCGGTGCGCACCGCCTGCGACAGCGAGCCGATGTCGTAGGCACCATGGTGCCGCTGGCCGTTGACGAAGAAGGTGGGCGTGCCGGACACACCGCCGAGGTCGGCGGTGTCCACGTCCTCGGCGACCCGGGACACAAAGGCGTGCTTGCGCAGGTCGCGGCTGAAGCGCTCGACGTTCAGGCCCAGCGCGGCCGCGTAGCCGACGAGGTCGGCGGGGCGGAGCGCGTCCTGGTGCCGCAGCAGCATGTCGTGCATCTCCCAGAACGCGCCCTGGGCGGCGGCGGCCTCCGCCGCCTCGGCGGCGAGCTGGGCGTGCGGGTGCACGTCGGTGAGCGGCAGGTGCCGCCAGACGTAGCGCACGTCGCCGAAGCCGGCCAGCAGTTCCCGTACGGCCGGCTCGGCCAGGCCGCAGTAGGGGCATTCGAAATCGCCGTACTCGACCAGGGTGACCGGAGCCGCCTTCGGGCCGCGGATGTGGTCCCTGCGCTGGTCCACCGGCGCCGCGAGGTCGATGATCGCCGTGGCCGTGCCGAGCAGCGCGCGGATCCGTATCCGCTTCGGCAGCAGGCTGGTCACCTGGAACACCGCCCAGGTGAGCACCGCCGCGACGACCGCCGCGGCCAGCACGCCCGCCTTGGCCTGGGCCAGTTGCTCGCCGTGGAAGGCGAGGGAGGCGATGAGCAGGGACACGGTGACCCCGACACCGGCGATCGTGCCCGCACCGGCGACCGCCGCCCAGCCGGCCGGCGGCCTGAGCCTGCCGCGGCTCGCCGCGGTCACCAGCCAGGCGGCACCCGCCGTCCCGACCGGCTTGCCTATGACGTACCCGGCGAGGATGCCGAGCGTCACCGGCGAGGTGAACGCGCGTGCCAGGAACGCCCCGCTGATCACCAGCCCGGCGTTGGCCAGCGCGAACAACGGCACGATCAGGTAGCTGGCCCACGGGTGGAAGGTGCCCTGCAGCCGCCCGTTCGGTGAGATGGACTCCGACAGGCCGATGCTGGCCGCCCTGGCCAACTCCGGCGTGGGCTGCTCACGGAACCGGCGCACCCGGGCGGTGGCCTGCTCAAGGTCGCTGCGCGCGGCCGGGTAGGCCGGGGTGAGCAGGCCGATCACCAGGCCGGTGACCGCCGGGTCCACCCCGGATTTGAAGAACGCCCCCCACGCCGCCAGGCCGAGCCCGGCGTACACCACACCCTGCCGCAGGCCGGCCGTCCGGGCCAGGAACACGGCACCGAGGGCGGCGAACCCGGCCAGCAACGCGGGCACGTCGATGTGGTGGCTGTAGACAAGCGCGATGACCACGATCGCGGTCAGGTCGTCCACCACGGCGAACGTCAGCAGGTAGGACCGCAGCCGGTCGGCGTTCTTCGGGCCGACCAGCGCGAGCATCCCAAGCGCGAATGCGGTGTCGGTGGACATCGCGGTGCCCCAGCCGCCCGCCGTCGGCTGCCCGGCGTTGACCACCAGGAAGATCACGACGGGCACGACCATCCCGCCGAGGCCGGCCGCCAGCGGCACCGCCATCCTGCGGCGCTCGCGCAGTTCCCCCATGTCGAACTCGCGGCGCGCTTCCAGCCCGATCACCAGGAAGAAGAACGTCATCAGGCCGTTGTTCAGCCAGTCGTGCAGATCCTGGGACACGCCGAAACCGCCCACGTGCAGCGACACCTCGGTCCGCCACAGCGACTCATACGAGCCGGTGTCCACGTTCGCCCAGATGAGCGCCGTGATCGTAGCGGCCAGCAGGACCGCCGCGCTGCCGGTCTCGGTGCGCAGGAACTGCCGCAGCGGGGTCTGCAGTTGCCGCGCCCACGCTGTCCGGCCCGTCGCGCCGGCGTCCGGCCCGGGCCGGGTCAGCGCAGCCCGGGCCGTATCCCCCTCGCCGCGGACCGGTTCCCCCGAACCCGGTACCGGCAGCGAGTCAGGGGCCATTCCCGCAGTCAATCACGCAGGTGGCCATGGACACTGCCGCGGCCGAAGTGTGCGCAGAGAGGGCTGGGGGGCGGGAGATCCGGGAGTGGTGCAGGTCACAGCCTGAAGTCGGAAATGCGCGCTAGTTAGTTGTATGTTCGCAATTACTACCCGTCGGCAGACGAACAGTGAGGAACTTGTGCCGGAACTGAGCCGCAGGCGCCGGCTGCTCGTGCTCACCGTCTGCTGCTCCAGCCTGTTCATCGTCGGCCTCGACGCCACCATCGTGAACATCGCGCTGCCGTCGATCCAGCGCGACCTGCACGCGTCAGTATCCGGACTGCAGTGGACGGTGGATGCCTACACGCTGGTCGTCGCGAGCTTCCTGATCCTGGCGGGCTCCACCGGCGACCGGGTTGGCCGGCGGCGTACGTTCCAGGTCGGGCTGGCCACGTTCACGCTCGGCTCGCTGTTGTGCAGCCTGGCGCCGAGCCTGGGCTGGCTTGTCGCCTTCCGCGGCATGCAGGCCATCGGCGGGTCCATGCTCAACCCGGTGGCGCTGTCCATCATCGCCAACACGTTCACCGACGACCGCGAGCGCGCCCGGGCGCTCGGCGTCTGGGGTGCCGTGTTCGGCCTGAGCATGGCGATGGGCCCGGTGGTCGGCGGCGTGCTCGTCGCCACCGTGGGCTGGCGGGGCATCTTCTGGGTCAACATCCCGGTGGGGATCGCGGCCATCGTGGCAACCGCGCTCGCCGTGCCGGAGTCCCGCGCCGCGCACGGCAGACGGGTGGACCCGGTCGGCCAGGTGCTGATCATCGTGATGCTCGCCTCGCTCACCTACGCGATCATCGAGGGACCACGGCACGGCTGGAGCTCGGCCACCATCCTCGGCCTGTTCGCGCTCTCGGCGGCCGCCGCGACCGCGCTGGCCATCTACGAGCCGCGCCGCGAGGAGCCCCTGCTGGACCTGCGGTTCTTCCGCAGCGCGCCGTTCACCGGGGCCGTGGTGATCGCCATCACCGCGTTCTCGGCCCTGGCCGGCTTCCTGTTCCTCAACACGCTGTACCTGCAGGACGCCCGCCACCTCTCCGCGCTGCACGCGGGCCTGTACACGCTGCCGATGGCGGCGATGACGGTGCTGCTCGCGCCGTTGTCCGGGCGGATCACCGGCCAGCGCGGGGCCCGGATCCCGCTACTGGTGGCGGGCGTGATGACGACGGCCGGCGCGCTGTTGATGTCCGGATTCACGGCCACCACGCCGGTGGCCTGGCTGATGCTGGCCTATCTCGTGCTCGGGATCGGGAACGGCATGGTCAACCCGCCGATCAGCAACACCGCCGTATCGGGCATGCCTCGCTCCCAGGCCGGGGTGGCCGCCGCCGTGGCCTCGACCAGCCGTCAGGTGGGCGGTTCGCTGGGGGTCGCGCTGACCGGGTCGGCGGTGGCCTCTTCCCTGCACGGCTCGCTGCGCACCGGTTTCGTGCCGGCCAGCCACGCTGGCTGGCTGATCGTGGCCGGCTGCGGCGTCCTCGTGCTCGTGGCGGGCCTGGCCACCAGTGGCCGCTGGGCACGTGGCACCGCCGAGCGCACGGCCGAGCGGCTGATGTCCGAGGAGCCGCGCGTCCCGATCACAACCCCCTGACCGGGGCCTAACCGGGCGAGCCGGTCTCGGCAGGGGCGCTGATCAGCGAGAAGACCGCGCCGTGGTCGTCGGCCACGACGGCGATCCGGCCGTAGGGGCTGTCCCAGGCGGGGCGCACCGTGGCGCCGCCAAGCCCGCTCACCGTGGCGACGGCCGCGTCGGTGTCCCCGACGGCGAAATAGACCGACCACTGCGCCCGCACGTCCGCCGGGAGGCTGCTGTCCAGTTCGCCGATCCCGCCGACCTCATTGCCGCCGGCCTTCAGCGTGGCGTAACGGAAGTCGCCGATGTCGCCGTACTCGTAGCCGAACACCGCATGATAGAAGGCCTTGTTGCCATCGAGGTCGCGGCTGAGGTTCTCGTTCCAGGTCAGCGAGCCGGGCTCGTTCGCGAGCTGGACCCCGGTGTGCTGCCTGGCCTGCCAGAGGCCGAACACCGCGCCGCCCGGGTCGGCCGCCATCGCCATCCGCCCCTGGTCCATCACGTCCATGGGCTCCACGAGCACCTGGCCGCCGGCCGCCTTGATCTTCCCGGCAGTCTCGTCCGCGTTGCTGGCGGCCAGGTACGTGACCCAGGTGGAGGGTTCCTCGGCCGGGCCCATCTTCGGCCCGATCCCCGCCACCAGCCTGCCATCCTTCAGGCACAGCGCGTACCCGCCGACCTCCGGCGGCCCCTGGTGTACCTCCCAGCCGAACAACGCCCCGTAGAACGCCCCCGCCTTCGCGATATCCGCCACGCCCAGGTCCACCCAGCAGGGCGTGCCATCGCCCCAGGCGGTGTCCCTCGTCACCATGGTTTCGTCCCCTAGGCCCAGGTCAGCGCTCCGGCCGCACTGATACTCAAGGGGACAGCATACGCATGCCAGTACCCACGGTTACCGGGTCTGGCGAGTACGGGCGCGGGTCAGGAGGAGTAGCAGTAGGAGTCGCTCGACGCGTCGCCGCCCTCCAGCCGGACCTGGTGCGCGCGGCGTCCGCGGAACACGTCGCCCTCAAGGAAGAAGCGCTCGTCGAAGCTGATGCCGCCACTCTCGGCGACGTCAAGCTTGGTCATCCAGGCGCCGACGCCGTCCGGGTAGAACTGCTCGTCCCAGGCACCGTAGAGCGAGTTGGTGAAGTAGACCCGCTTCCCGTCGCGGGAGACCTCGACCATCTGCGGGCCGCCGGCCAGCGGCTGGTCCGGCCGGGCCGGGTGCGGCACACGCCCGACAATGCCGCCGAGCCGGACCGAGCCGACCTCGCGCGGGTGGTACGGGTCACTCACGTCGTACTGTTTCATCTCCCCGGTGCCCCAGCACGACACGTAGAGGAACTGGTCGTCCACCGACAGCGCCAGGTCGGTGACCAGCGGCGGAACGGCACCGAAACCCTGCAGCAGCGGCGGCAACTGCTCGGCCGGAGCCGGCTCGGCGGGGATGGAGATCACCTTGGTCGCCGCCCACCGGCCGTCCTGCTCGTGCCAGAGCCAGATCGACGCGGACAGGTCCTCGACGCTGACCACCACGCCGACGAAGCCGTACTTGCGGGCCGGGTCGTGCGCCGGGCGCAGTTCCAGGGCCATCTGGTGCTCGTCGCCGAGGTCCACGGTCTGCACGTGGCGGCGCGTGCTCATGTCCCAGAAGTGCAGCCGGTGCCCGTACTTGCGGCCGAGCAGCAACTCCGGCACGATCCCGTCCTCGATCATGGACGGGGTGGCCCACTCGGACGTGACGAGCACGTCGTCGTTGATGTGCCACCAGACGTCGTAGGCCAGGTACTGGTCGCCGCGGTCCTCCTCGAACTGGCCGAGCACGTCGAACGAGGCGTGGTCGAGCAGCGCGACGCCGCCGGGGCCCTCGTTGCCGTTGCCGCCGCCGAGGCAGGACACGTACAGGTAGCCGGGGCCGCAGTGCACCGTGTGCGGCCGCGAGTAGTTGGCCCGCTTGCCCAGTTCCTCCGGGCCGAGCACCTTGACGACCTTGGGGGCGGCCGGGTTCTCCAGCGTGTCCAGGATGTAGATGCGCGACGATCGGATCCCGGGGACGACCAGGTAGCGCCGGTCGCCGTGGGTGTGCGAACCGGTCGGGCAGAGCGCGCTCGAGCAGGCGTTCCAGCCGAAGTGGTGCAGTTCGTCGCCCAGGTTCGGCAGTTCAGTGAAGCCGACCACGGTGCCGTACGCGGCGGACCCAGGGTCGGTGTCCACCACCGCGATCCCGTCGGGCTTGTCCGCCGGGCGGGAGAACGTCGCCACGTAGGCGAGCTTCTCCGGCGGGCCGGCCGCCGCGTCGGCGGGGGAGCGGTAGAACGTGGGGTCGTGGTGGTGCTCATCGGCCATGGGGAGCAACCTTTCACCGGTGGTTCTTCGCGGAAGCTTTGCGCTCGCCGGTCAACCCTGTCAACCATTCCCCGTCAGGCTAACTTATATTTCCACTCGGATAACCAGGAAATATGCGCTACGACGGCCGTGCCCGGCCCTCTCCTTCGGCGCGCGCGATCCAGGGAACCCTCGCGAAGGTGACCCGGCGAGCAGGATAGCCCTGTCAGCCCACCAGCAGCCAGCCACCCAGCGCCAGCGCGCCGACGGCGACCAGGAAGAAAACGCCGGTCCAGAGCCCGCCGGGCAGGCCGGTGAGCCGGGCAAGCTGGTCGGCGTCGTTGGACGGGCCGCGGCGGCGGCGCCGGTCACGCTGCAGCTCGACGACGGGCCGCACCCCGCCGAACAGCAGCAGCCACGTCATCGCATACCCCAGCGCGGCCGCTGCCACGGCGGACCGCTGCCAGAGCACCGCCACGATCAGCGTCCCGGCGACCACGACGGCCAGCAGGCCGTAGGCGTTCCGGATGGCGAACGCGAGACCGGCCAGGCCCGCGAGGCTGAGCAGCAGCACGGCCAGCAGGTGCCCGGTGGCAAGCAGCGCGGCGCCGCCCAGGCCGAGCAACGGCGCGGCCAGGTAGCCGGCCAGCGCGGTGAGGATGATGCCGGGGCCTGACGGGTTGCCCGCGGTCACCGTCACCCCGGCGGAGGTGTGCAGCACCCGCACCCCGTGCAGCCGCCTGCCGGTCGCCACCGCGGCCAGCGCGTGGCCGCCCTCGTGCGCGATGGTCACCACGGTGCGCGCCACCGGCCAGGCCCGGCGCGAGGCCACCATGGCCGCCGCCAGCAGCCCGGTGCCCAGGATCAGCAGGTGCGACGGCGGCTGCCCCTGCCGGTCGGCCCAGGCCGCGAGGTGATGCCACAGATGGCCCAGCGACACCGCGGTCATGCTCACATAGTGCCAGTCATATCGGACTGAACCGGCCCGGCCGCCAAGCCGTGGCATGGATGAAACAGCGGCATCCAACGACGGCCGGCCGGGCCGCCGCAGACAGGAGGCGCCGCCGATGGTGGCCATCGCGATCCTCGCAGCCGCTGGCTGGCTCGCCTTGTATCTGGGGTTCGCCGCGGTCACCAGCGACCGCCGCCTCCGCCGCGGAGTACGGCGGCTCCGGCTGGACGGGGGGCCGCCCGACCTCGGGGATCCGGCGCTGGTCAACCTGGTGACAACCGGCTGTCAACTCGACGGCGCCGCGTTCGCGGCCACGATCTTGCACCTCGGCTCGCGCAGGGTCCTGACGCTGAGCGAGAAGGAGCCGGGGCGGCTGTGGTGCGCCCCGACCCGGGAGGGCGCCGGCGACCTGGACCTGGTGCCCTACGAGCAGCGGGTACTCGACGATGTGACCCGGCAGTTCGCGGAGGCCGGGGAGGCGCCGTTCGAGGCGCTCGCCGACATGTGCTTCGCCGATGTGAAGGGCGTCTGGGATCCGTTCGAGAAGGCCGTGCGCGCCGCGGGCCGGCAACGCGGGCTCAGCCGCGCCCGGTTGCGGGAGCCCGCCCTCGCCGTGCTCTACTTCGGCAGCACGGTCGTTGCGGCGTTCGCCGCGGCGGCCGTGGGCGAAAACCACCCGACGCGGTGGGTCGGCGCGAACCTCCTCGCGCTGGCCGTGCTGGTCGCGCTCGGGTGGCTCACCATGATGAAGGGGCGCAACGACAGGCTGACCGTGGCCGGCGCCGCGCTGGCCGCGTGGGCGGAGCGCGTCACGGCGCAGCAGGCCCCCCCGGGGATCACCGAGCCGGACAGGCTCGCGCTCGCGGTCGCCACCGACGGCGGGCCGCCGGTTCCCGGGCTGGAGCACATCCGGCGCGGCGACGTGCGGGAAGGCGGCCACCGCGGCTCCATGACCACGGCCGCCACCCCGGAACGGCTGGCCCGGGCACCCAAGCAGGCCTGGTCCTCGCTGGATGGTCAGTGGCGCCTGGCACCGGTCGGGCCGCGGCGTGAGTCGCCGCGCATGGTCTCCGGCGGGCTGCTGGCCGGTTCGCTGGTCGCGTTCCTGGCGGCCGCGGGCAGCTACGACGGCTACCGGGCGCTGCACATGTCGCCCGGCTGGATACTGCTGCCTGCCGGGCTGCTGGCGGGCAGCGTGGCCCTGGGTGTGGCCGGTGTGCGGGCGGTGGGGCGCTGGCTGGCCCTGCCCGCCGAGGTGACCTTCGTCGGGCAGGTGATCGCCCGCTGGATCGAGGAGGAGTCCGACAGCGGCGAGAACAGCAACACAGTGACGTACTGGTGCCTGGCCCTGGACGACGGCCAGCGCGCCTGGACCTTCGACGTGGGCCAGGCGGCGTTCGGGCAGTTCCCGCTCGGGGCCAGGATCCGGGCCCGGATCGCACCACGCTCGATGCGGCTGCTCGACCTGGCGATGGCCGGGCCGGAGGGAGAATTCCTGGCCGGGCGGCGCGCCGACCCCGTTCGCGACCGCATATCAGGGCAATGGGGTGACCATCAGTTTCATCACCACCAGCGGGCGTGTCGGTGAGATGAACGCCCGGGCCGCGCGGCGCTCCGGGCGGCCGCTGCCCGGCGTCGGTGAGACGGCATGGCTGATCAACCGGGGCCGGACGGCCGTGGTGCAGGCGGAAGGCAAGACCGTCAAGCTGACGGTCCGTGGCGGATCGGACCAGGTCCCACCGGGTGCGGTCACCCGGCTGGCGGCGATCGTGGCCGACCGCCTGGCCGAGCGCAGCGAGATCCCCTGACGGCACGGCGAATGCGGGCCCGGACGGTGCCAGCGCCGGGTCAGCGGCGGGAGAGCGTATCGATCCTGGCGACCTGGTCCGGCTCCAGGGTGAAGTTCATCAGGTCGAAGTTGGCGGCGATCCGCTCCGGGTTCACCGACTTCGGGATCACGGTGATGCCGTGCTCGATGTGCCAGCGCAGCACCACCTGCGCGGGCGTGACGCCGTGCACCTTGGCGATGTCCACCAGTATCGGGTCCGCCAGGTTGGTGCCCTTGAGCGGGCTGTAGCCCTCCACCGCGACGCCCCGCTGATCGTGCGCGGCAAGCAGGGCCGGATCGTGCCGGGCGGGGCTCCACGGGATCTGGTTGACCGCGGGCGCCTCGCCGCACACCTCGGTCAGCCGGTCGATCTGGGCCAGCGAGTAGTTGCTCACCCCCACCGCGCGGACCCGGCCCTCGTCCCGCAGCGTGAGGAACTCCTGCCAGACATGGCACAGCTTGCGCCCCGGCGGCGGCCAGTGCACCAGCCACAGCTCCACGTGGGTGGTGCCAAGTTCACGCAGGCTCGCCATGAGCGTGGCCCGCTCCCGGTCGGCGCGGCTGGACGGCAGCTTGGTGGTGAGGAACACCGCGTCGCGGTGCACTCCGCTCTCCGACAGCGCGTGGCCCACCTCGGACTCGTTGCCGTACATCGTCGCGGTGTCGATGTGCCGGTAGCCGGTTTTCAGGGCGGCCAGCACTGCCTGGCGTCCGGCCCGGCCGCGAAGCTGCCATGTGCCAAAGCCGATCATGGGCATCTCAACGCCGCCGGGCAACGAGCGTGCCGGTACTGCCACCGCCTCGGTCATGAGACTCAGTGTGCCCTGCGGCCGTGGCGTCACACCATAGCCGTCCCGGTCCGTGCGACCAGGTCTGCGAACAGTTCCATCAGCCGCCCCGTTACCGGCCCTGGCTTGCTGTCGCCGATCGCGCGGCCGTCGATCGCGATGACCGGCACCAGGCCGCCCATCGTGCCGGTGACGAACACCTCGTCGGCGTTGTAAAAGTCGGTCAGGCTGAAGTCGCGGACGTCGCAGGCCAGGCCGGCCTCTGCGGCGAGTTCGAGCACCGTCTCTCGGGTGATGCCCTCCGGGCAGGCGAGCGCCGCTGGCGTGCCTAGCCGCCCGCCGGTGACCAGGAACAGGTGGGTGGCGTTGGTCTCGGCGACGAATCCGCGGTGGTCGAGCATCACCGCGTCGTCGGCGCCCGCGGCGTTCGCCTCGAGCTTGGCCAGGATCGAGGGCAGCAGGTTGTTGTGGTGGATCTTCGGATCCAGGCAGTCCGGCGGTGGCCGGCGTACGCTGGAAGTGATCAGGGTGACCCCGGCCAGGTCGTATACGGGCGGCTTGTGCTCGGCGAGCACGATCAGGGTCGGGCCGGACCGGTTCAGCCGCGGGTCCATCCCGCTGGTGACCTTCTCGCCCCGGGTGAGCGTGAGCCTGATGTGGACGTTGTCGGTCATCTGGTTGGCCTGCAGGGTCCGCCGGATCTGCTCGGTGATCTCCTCATCCGAGGGCACCGTGTCGAACGCGAGCGCCTTCGCCGAGCGCCGCAACCGGGCCAGGTGCTCGGTCAGCCGGAAAATGCGCCCCTGATAAAGGCGCAGGCCCTCCCAGACCGCGTCCCCGCCCTGCACGGCGGAGTCGAACGGGCTGACCGCCGCCTCGTTGCGGTGGGTGAGGCGGCCGCCCACGTTCACGATGACGTCGAGATTGCGTTCGTCGAGGGCCTGGAGCACGGTTCCTCCTTCGCTAAGCGGGCGGGGCGGCCACCAGGCGGTGGGCGTGCAGGCGCTCGTAATACGGCCGGCACTGCCCGGCCAGGTCCGCGAGCCCGGCGGGCAGCGCCTGCTGGGGCGCGCGGTAGGGCCCGAACCCGGTGGACCGCCATACGCTCTCATACCAGTACGGGCCCCACACCCCGTCGGTGTCGCGCGGCCCGGCCGGCCACGACAGCATCGCCGGGGTGAAGCCGATGCCCAGCGCCGCGCACAGCGCGCGCAGTATCCCTTCGGGGTTCTCCAGCAGGTCCCGCGAGTCGATCACGGGGCCGGGGTAGGCCTCGAAGATCTCCGCCTGCTGCACGATCCCCAGGTCGGCCAGGGTCGGCGCCGACCTGACCCTGGCGTACGAGGCGAGCAGTTCGGCCGGGTCCCTGAGCAGGTAGGCATGCCGCAGCGGTGCCAGCGCCGCCCGGTCCACGTCGGGCAGCAGGTGGTGGGTCATGTGCTTGCCGTAGTACACGCTCTTGCCCGCCGGGAGCGGTGCCGCGGCGAGGTCGTCGAGCACCTCGCGCCAGCCGTGCGGCATGCTGGCCAGGATCTCGTCACGGCCGGGATGGCTGATACCGGTCCTGGCCAGGTAGAACGCGTACAGCGGCTCGTCCGCCACGATGGTGTCCGGCCGGTTGCCGAACGACCGCATGAGCGCGGTCGACACGGTGCGCGGGCCGGACCACATCGCGATCCGGGCCACTGGCTGGGTCAGAGCTTCACCACCGAGCGGAGCACGTCACCGCGCTCCATCTTGGCGAAGGCGTCCTCGATGCCGTCCAGCGTGATCGTCTCCGAGACGAACTTCTCCAGCGGCAACCGGCCCTGCAGGTACAGCCCGGTGAGCATGGGGAAGTCACGTTCCGGCAGGCAGTCGCCGTACCAGGAGGACTTCAGTGCGCCGCCGCGGCCGAACAGGTCGAGCAGCGGCAGTTCGATGCGCATGTCCGGGGTCGGCACGCCGACCTGGACCAGCACCCCGGCCAGGTCCCTGGCGTAGAACGCCTGCCGGTAGGTGTCCGGGCGGCCGACCGCCTCGATCACCACATCGGCACCGTTGCCGCCGGTGAGCGCCTGGATCTCGGCAACCGGGTCGGCCTCCCGCGCGTTGATCACGTGAGTGGCACCGAACTGGCGCGCCCACTCCAGCTTCCGCGGGTCGACGTCGACCGCGATGATCGTGTGCGCGCCGGCCAGGCGTGCCCCCAGGATCGCCGCGTCGCCCACGCCGCCGCAGCCGATCACGGCCACCGAGTCGCCGCGGCTCACGCCGCCGGTGTTGAGCGCCGCACCGAGACCCGCCATCACGCCGCAGCCCAGCAGGCCGGCCACCTCCGGCGGGACCGCCGGGTCGACCTTGGTGCACTGGCCCGCGGCGACCAGGGTCTGCTCGACGAAGGCGCCGATGCCCAGGGCGGGCGACAGCGGGGTGCCGTCCTCCAGGGTCATCTTCTGCGCGGCGTTGTGCGTGGCAAAGCAGTACCACGGGCGGCCCCGCATGCAGGCGCGGCACTCGCCGCACACCGCGCGCCAGTTCAGGATGACGAAGTCGCCGGGGGCGACGGCGGTCACCCCGGGACCCACCGCATCGACCACCCCGGCCGCCTCATGGCCAAGCAGGTAGGGGAAGTCGTCCCCGATGCCGCCCTCCCGGTAGTGCAGGTCGGTGTGGCAGACGCCGCACGCCTGTACCCGCACCCGCGCCTCGCCCGGCCCGGGATCGGGCACCAGCACCGTGGTGACCTCGACCGGTTCTCCCTTTGCTCGGGCGATGACGCCCCGCACGCTAGTTGTCATCCCGCTATCGTCTTGCATCCCCCCACCGCTAGCCAAGACCGGGGTCCTCGCAGGTCGCTTCGGTCGCCGGCCCGCCGAATGCCCGCCAGGCCCGCCCCGGGTACCACTCTCGTCTCGGGGACCACCGTGGCCACGAGGAGTTAACCCCGTCTCCACAACGCTGCACAGCGGGCGTATTTTGGATACAACAACCTAAATGCTTGGGGACTAGGCGGTGGGGGTGGCACATGACCATGCGGGATGGCTCCGCGAAGGAAGACCGATGATCCGCCCGGTGGAGCGGCCGGTACCGCTGCGCCAGTCGGTCTACGAAGCCCTGGTCGAGCTGGTGATCGCGGGACGGCTCAGCCCCGGGCAGCACCTGGTGGAGACCGAGCTGGCGCGCCAGCTCGGGGTGAGCCGGCAGCCCGTGCGCGAGGCACTGCACCGGCTGGAGGCCGAGGGCTGGGTCGACCTGCGGCCCAACCAGGGCGCGTTCGTCCACGTGCCCACCGACCAGGAGGTGGACCAGCTCCTGGATGTACGGGAACTGCTGGAGGTGGAGACCGCCCGGCTCGCGGCGCGCACGGTGACACCGGACCAGCTGGCACGGCTGCGGGCCATCTGCCGCGACGGTGAGGCAGCGGTGGCCGGGGGTGACACCGAGCGCTTCGTGTCGCTGAACAACAGCTTCCACGCCGCGCTGGCCGAGGTCGGGGGCAACGCCGTGCTGGCCGAGCTGAGCGCGATCGTCGGCCGCCGGGCGCGCTGGTACTACCGGCTGGTGGCGCCGATGCGCGAGCACGAGTCGTGCGTGGAGCACCTGGCGATGGTCGAGGCGATCGAGGCCGGCGACGGCGAGCAGGCGGCCAAGGTCGCCCGGGGCCACGTCGAGCGCACCCGTAACGCCTACCACCGCCCCGCCTGAGGAATCTCAATACGCCCTGCCTCAGGACGTCCAATTCCTCCCGCCTCAACGCCTACCGGCACCCGCCGAAGGCGGACGTTTGTAGTGATGGGCACTCCACCCACATTCTTTTGTGGTTGCTGTGCCCACCACCACAATTGCGGGGCGCGGGGAGTGGGTGCCCGCGCTCAGGGGAGGCGGACGACGCTGACCGGGTCGGGGGAGTAGGGGTCCTGGGCGTTGTCGATCAGCTCGATCTCGCCCCGGTCCGACATGACGTGGAACGTGCCGTCGGACCGGTACTCACGGATCACGGTGGTGGTCCCGTCGGCGTAGGTGTAGCGCTCCTCGGAGTAGGCGTCCGTGGCGTGCTTGCTCGCGTCCACCGCTGCCTCGTCCCGCCACTCGAACCGGTACGGGGCCAGCGGCAGCCGCAGCTCGTGGGGGAAGCGCTCGGTCATCGCCGCTCCGTTGCCGTGGTCCGTGGCTCAGCCGCCCGTGCTCGCGGGTACTCCCATGATCGCGGACGTCCCCCGGGCGACGGGCGCCGGGGAACCGTCCGCGATCATGGCCGTCATGGCGCCGGTCAGGCGATGGCCGGCTTGGCTCGTGCCTCCTCCTTCTGTTCCCCCTTGCGCACCGCGGCGATCATCTGTTGCTCGGTCGGCCGCCTGCACAGGAAGGTGACGGTCAGCGCGGCCAGTGCGCCGAGCGTCGCGCCGAAGTAGAAGCCCCGTACCCAGTGGAACTCTGGATTCCCGTACAGGGTGCCGGTCATGATCAGCGCCGCGACGCCGCCGGCGAAGCTGCCGCCGAGCGCCTTGAAAGCGTAGATCGAGCCGTAGTTGATCGCGTTGTTGGTCTCGCCGTAGTAGTCCGCCACCAGAGCCGCGGTCATCGGGAAGTTGGCGCCGGACAGGCCGCCGGAGATGACCGCGCAGATGACGAACAGCGGTTTGTTGTGGGCCGAGCCCGCGTAGAACGCGAGCAACTGGAAGACCACGTTGCCCGAGTACGCGTAGATCATCGTTCTTCTTCGGCCGATGAACTCGGAGATGTACCCGTAGACCGGCCGGAATAGCCCGTCCGCCAGCGAGAAGCCGGCGAAGCCGACCACCGCGGCGGCCGTCCCGAGCCCTTCCGCCTGGGCGAAGCCGTAGTAGTACGCGACGCCGAACAGGGAGCAGCCGATGTACAGGGCGTACTGGATGCCGATCCATTTGGCCTGCGGGGTGCGCCACATCTGGCCCAGGTTGTAGTGCCGCAGCGCGGGCGGGTTGTTCCGCAGGTCACGAGTGCTGTGCTTCTGCCAGTTGAGCGGGTCGATCTCCTTCGGCCACCAGTTCTTCGGCGGGTCCTTCATGAAGAACCCGGCCCCGCAGATGCCGACGGTCATGATGATCGCCTGGATCCAGATGTAGTGCTTGAGGGTGCTCGGGCTCATCGTGATGGCGCCGCCGCCGCTGCTGGCCGCGCCGATCGCGAAGATGAACGGCACCGCGCCGTAGGCCCAGCCGCCGTTGACGAACCCGGTCCGCCAGCCCTTCTTCTCCGGATACCACTTGGCCACGATGTTGATGCAGCTTGAGTACACCATCCCGGAGCCGATGCCGCCGAGTACGGCGTATCCCAGGTAGGCCTCCCAGATCGACGTGGACTGCGCCAGGATCCCGTACCCGACGACGCCGCAGACGATGCCGCCGATGATCGTGGCCCACCGGACGTTGACGATCCCGCGGTTGCGCAGGATCCCGGTGAAGATCTGCACGAACGACTCGAAGATGACGAAGAACGAGAACGCCCAGAACACCGGTCCCGGGCCCCAGCCGTGCACCTTGGCCAGGGAGCCGTTCAGCGCGCCCCAGGTGTACTCGAGCAGGCCGGCCAGGCACATGGCCAGCCACGCCGCCATGATCGGGACCCAGCGGCCCCAGCCGAGGACGTCTCTTGGGGTTTCACCGACGCGGAACACCCGGCCGGTTGAGTTGGTTACTTCTTGGAAAGCTACGCTTCCGCTAACTGCGGCCATCGGTCGCCACCGATTCCTCTCGTATGCGACGCGAGTGGGCTAAGAACCCGGCCCTTGAATCCGGGCCGGGCGTGCGGGGAACCGTCCCGATGGACCGCGGGACGGATCGGAGGGTTCGCGTAGGACTCGGCTGACTGGTCGCGGGTCGTAACCCGGGGCCCAGCCGGGAGGGCAGGGGCGTCGCGCTGGTCGCTGGCAGGTGTCCGCGTGGCGCCCCTGATCCGCCTTGTGTGGTGGCCCCCGGGATCCCCGGCCAAGGCCGTGCGGTATCCGGTGGCTGCGGTTTCCTTGCCTATCCGCCATGTCTGCCTCCAGATTCGGCCCCGGCCGCTACGGGCCGGGCCTCACTCCTCCAGTCCGAGCAGCCGGAACAGATCGTGCTGGGCCGGCCCGTCGTGAGCCGCCTCGAAGAGTTCGTCGAGCCCCCAGCCCGCTTCGGCCAGCAGGCCGGCGGCCTGGTCGAACAGCGGTGAGCGCTCGCCGGGGGGCACCGCCTTGAGCACCAGGTGGCCGATCACCTCGACGACCGCCTCGCGCATGAGCATCCGCCGCTCGCCGCGCGGCCGGGCCACCCCTGCCATCAGCGGGATGATCGTGCGCGAGCCCGGCTCCGGCCCGTTGCCGTTACCCGGTCCGGTCATGGCTGCCGTCCCGGCTGGCCGGCCGCGGACAACTCCGCGCGCAGCCGTTCGATCTCACCGGGCCGGCCCAGGTCGATGATCTCCACCAGCGAGAACGCCCGGCCGCCCGGCGAGCCGTCGCCCAGCACGATTGGATCCGACTCGCGGAACACCTCGAACCGTGGGCCGGCCGCCTTGGGCCCCACGGCGAGCACGTAGCGCAGCACCGCCTGCCGGTCGGGCAGGTATCGCTGCTGGTGACCGTTGTCGAAGCGGATCTGCCATTGTGCGGGCATCGCCGTCCCTGGTGCTGATGGGTTGGTGGGCGGTGGCTCCCCGGTCGTCGTTGGTTGTCGGTAGGCGCGGGCGGCGGCGCTAGGCGCCGACGCCACGGTTGAGCGGCATGGAGTAGCTCTCCTCGCGCATCCGCTTGTGGTGCTCGGGATCCTCGCCCGCGCGCAGTTCGGCGGGCACGTCCATGCCGATCGTTTCCCAGTTGCGGTTGGCCTGCTGCTGGACGGTCGCGATGTGCTCGGCCAGCATGTGCCCGAACCGGCCCTGCATGGCCAGGTAGTCGGTGACCGGGCGCTGCACCGGCGGGTGGAAGTAGTGGTACTTGCGCTCGGCCGGGTCGTACTCCCAGACCGGGAACAGGCCCGCTTCCACGACCCGGCGGCCGATCTCCACGGTCATCGAGGTCTGGTAGACCCAGCCCTTCTGGCACGGCGTGAAGCAGTGCATGAACGCCGCGCCGCGGTGGTTGAGCCCCTTGCGGGTCTTGTTGATCAGGTCCACCGGGTAGCCGACCGTCGCGGTGGCCACGTAGCAGTGCGGGTGGCCCTCGGCCATCATCCTGGCCAGGTTCTTCGGCGGCAGCCTGGTCCCCTCGGGGATCGCCTTGCCGAACGGCGTGAACGTGGTCATCCCGCCGTAGGGGGTGGTCGGGGACACCTGGATGCCGGTGTTGGCGTAGCACTCGTTGTCGTAGCAGATGAACAGGGCGTCGTGGTTGCGGTACAGGGCGCCGGAGATCGGGCCGAGCCCGATGTCCGCGGCGCTGCCGTCGCCCGACATCGTGATGATGTTCGGGTACGGGCCGGGGTGACGGCCCTTCCTGATCAGCGCCTCGTACCCGGCGGCCATGCCCGAGGTGAACGACCCGCCGCTGGCGATGGGCGTGTGCGCCCACGGCACCGTGTACGGCGTGCACAGGTAGGTCGAGTTGGCCACGTACATGCAGCCGGTGGGCCCGGCCACCACGGTGTCCTGGCCGGCCGCCTTGAGCACCCAGCGGTATTCGATCGCCGGACCGCAGCCTGCGCAGGTGCGGTGACCCGCCTGGTAGGGGTCTTCCTCCGGGGTGTCGGGCAGGTAGTGACGGTCGCGGCCCGCGGAGTCGTCGGTGGCGGCGCCCCGTCCCTCCTCCTCCAGCGGCGGGAGGAACTGGCGGATAACTTCCTTGGCCATCGATGGCTCCCTCGGGTGGGGCGGTGGGGTCATGGGCTAGCTTGGGTGGGGCGGTGGGGTCTGGGCTAATCAGTCTTCGAATCCGACCCAGTGCGCGGGCTTTTCGACCGCGCCGCGCTCGATCGCCTGGGTGAGCTTGCCGGCCATCCATTCGAACTCGGCCGCGGGCACGGTCTCGCCGCCGAGCCCGGCCATGAACGAGGTCACCAGCGGGCGGTGCTCCGCGTGGTACAGGGCGGTGGTCACGTCCGGGGCGAGGATGCCACCGTAGGTGGAGCCGCCGAGGCCGAGGTTGGTCTCCACCACCCCGACGGCCTTGACGCCGCGCAGCGCCACCCGCAGGTCGTCGCTGGGGAACGGCCGGACCCACATCAGCCGGGCCATCCCGATCTTGATCCCGTGCTCGCGCAGCAGCCGGATCGCCGCCCGGCAGGTGACCGCGTGCCCGCCGGAGATGACAATGGCGATGTCGGCGTCGTCGAGCATGTACTCCTCGACGAAGTGCGCGTAGTTCCGGCCGAACGCGCGCCCGAACTCGTCGGTCTTCTGCCGGATCACCGGGATCGCGTCCTCCATCGCCCTGGCCCTTTCGAGCTGCAGCGGGGGCCCCTGCGAGGGGTGGATCTGCGGGCCGTGCGACACCGGATGCCGCGGGTCCAGCGGGAACGGCAGCCGGTACGGCGGCAGGAAGGCGTCCACCTGGGCGGCGGACGGCATATCCACCTCACCGGCGATGTGCGACACGAAGTACCCGTCCTGCACCACCATCTGCGGCAGCAGCACCCGGGGGTCCTCGCCGATCGCGTACGCGATCAGCGTCTTGTCGAACACCTCCTGCGGGGTCGCGGCCCAGCCCATCAGCCAGCCCATGTCCCGCGTGCACAGCGCGTCGGTGTGCTCGGAGCCGAAGTCGCCCGGCGGGTCCAGGGTGCGGTCGGCGATCGACATCTGGATCGGGATCCGGGCCCCGGAGATGATCGAGTACATCTCGTAGGCGTAGGTCACGCCCACGCCGGAGGAGCCGGTGAACGCGCGCGCCCCGCACGACCCGGCGCCGAACGCGGCCGAGAGCTGGGAGTGCTCCCCGTCAGCCACGATGTACTCAGCGTCGAGGAGCCCATCCGCGATGAACTGCGACAGGTTCATCATGATCGCGGTGTACGGACGGATCGGGTACGCCGTGATCACGTCCACGTTGGCGTATGTCGCGGCGTAGGCCGCCGCCGCGCACCCGTTCAGCCGCTTGCGGGTACCGGCCAGGCCGGCGAGCATCTTTATCCCGTCGGGGGTCCTGCTGCCCGGGCCGTAGTCCGGCTCGGGCGCCCAGGCGCCCTCCACGTGAACGGTGGTCATGACCTCACCCCGGAGTCTCCGTTCGGCGTGAAAGCGGTCTTGCCGTTGCCGCCAGCGCTGGCGCGCGCGGCGTCGTACTCGGCGATGGTGTCCTCGATGAGTTGCTTGGTGAACGCCGACTGCTCGGCGTGCGCCCCGTCGTAGGGCGCGAACGCGGTCTCCATCCGGACCACGTCGGCTGGGTCGTCGAAGTCAAGTTCCGGCACCTTCTCCAGGCAGCCGGTCGGGCATTCCTGCACGCAGACCAGGCAGCCCTTGCAGTACGTGGTGCGGATCGAGTAGTGCCCGTTCTCCCTGGCGTCGCGCAGCACGCTCACGTCGGGGCAGACGATGTAGCAGTTGTCGCAGCCGTTGCACACGCCGCAGCTCATGCACCGGTCGGACTCCGCGATCGCCGCATCCCGGCTGTAGGCCAGCGTGACCTCGACCTTCTGGCTGGCGCGGCGCTGCTCCGGCGGCGTCAGCGGGATCGTCTGCCGCGGCGCGTGCCGGAAGTACGCGGGGTTCAGCCCCTGGTAGGGCATGATCTCGACGTCCGGCTCGGGCTCCAGGGCCTGGGCGGTGAGCAGCCGGTCGATGTCGCGCGCCGCCCGCTTCCCGTCGCCGAGCGCGTCCACCACCATGGACGGACCGCGCATCACGTCGCCGCCGACGAACACGTTGCCCTCGACCCGGCCGTGCTCATCCGCGGTGATCACCCCGCCGTCGCTGAGGTATTCGGGCAGCCAGGCGAGCTGCTGCAGCTGGCCGATCGCGATCATGATGGTGTCGCAGGCCACCTCCCGCTCGGTGCCCGGCACCAGTCGCGGCACCACGGCCCCGCTCTCGTCCTTGGCCAGCGTGGCGTCGCACAGCACCGCCCCGGTGACGTGGCCATCGGAGGCCAGCACCCGGGCCAGCGCGGTGTTCGGGGTGAACGCGACTCCCTCGTCCCGCGCCTGCTCCAGGTCCTCTGGAACGATGAGCAGTTCCGTTTCAGATTCCAGCGAAACGATCGTCGCGTGGCCGCCGCCCAGCCTGATCGCTGATCTGGCTGCGTCCGAGGCGGTGTTGCCGCCGCCGATCACCAGCACCTGGCTGCCCACGGTGACCGGGCGGCCCAGGCCGGCCTCGCGGAGGAACTCCAGCGCGCCGACCACCCCGCGGGATCCGCTGCCGTCCACCGGGAGACGGCGGCCGACATCCTGGCCGAGCGCCAGGAACGCGGCCGGGTAACCGCGCAACTCCTCCCAGCTCACGTCCTCGCCCGCGCGGACGCCGCAGCGGATCTCGATGCCGCCGAGCGAGAGCAGCTTGGCGATCTCGGCGTCCAGGATCTCCTCCGGCAGGTGCCAGTGCGGAATGCCGGCCCGCAGCATCCCGCCCGGCTTCTCCAGCGCTTCGAAGATCACCGAGGAGTAGCCACGCCGCCGCAGGTGGTACGCGCAGGCCAGGCCGGCAGGCCCGGAGCCGACGATCGCCACGGTGGTGCCGTTCAGTGTGGGCAGCGCAGCGGCGATCGGGTTCTCGGTCAGCGCAAGCCCGTAGTCGCCGAGAAACCGCTCCACGCTGCGGATCCCGATCGGCTCGTCGTGCTCGCCGCGATTGCACGCGGTCTCGCACGGGTGGTAGCAGACCCGCCCGGTGACCGAGGGCATCGGGTTGTCCTCGAGGATCGTCAGGTACCCGTCGAGGAAGCGCTCGTGCTTGACGAAGTCCAGGTACTTCTGGATCTGCTCACCGGTCGGGCAGGCGTTGTTACACGGCGGCGTCTTGTCCCGGTAGACCGGGCGGTAGAAGCGGAAGTTGCCGGTGGGGAACAGCCGCTGGCCTTCCTTTTCGGTCGGCGGGGGAGTCACTCCCGCGATCGGAAGCTGCAAATGCGGCGGAATCCGGGTGCCGCGTACGGACATGAGAACTCCTCGGCGTTGGGCGGGGCGGTGGGGCCGGGGCCAACAGAGCGCGGTCAGCGGGCAGCGTGAGCGGCGGTCGGTGCGGTTCCGTCCGTCTGCGTGGTTTCTGGCTTCTCGGCTTCCTCGGGTGTGCGGGCGGCCGGCGCGAACTCGATCACGGTGTGGTGGGCCACGCCGCGCAGCATCGCGTCGCGGTCGGCGACCACGTCGGCGACCGCGTCCACCGGCAGTTCGCCGGTGGCGGCCACCAGCGCCCCGATGAGCGGCGCGGCGATGCCCATCCCGATCGCGAGGCGCTCCTCCGCGCCCTCGGTGGACATCCGGTCGAGGGCAAGCTCGGAGAGGTTGCGCACGAACATCCACGGGCTGCTGCCACGCTGTTCGGCCAGGCCGACCGCGTCCACCACGACGAACTTGGCCAGCTTGGCCTTCATCTCCTCGGGCAGGAACTTCAGCAGGTACTCAGGATCGCGCGTGGAGTTGACAACGAGGACGCCGCCGCGCTCGGGCGTGCCGCGGAGGAAGTTGACCGCCTTGATGATCGTTTCCTCGACCAGCACCACCCAGTCCGGGCGTGGGTTCTCGTACACGAACCGGTCCACGATGGGCGAGTCGCCGAACCGCGCGTACCGGCGGACCAGGCAGTTCGTCCGGTCCGGGTCGTCTATGTAGTCACTGACGTTGTCGGCGTAGAAGCCGAGGCCGCGGGCCGCCGTGGCGACACATGAGGAGACGTCACGCGCCTCCTTGTCCATGATGATTCCGCGGGACCACACCGTGAGTTCGTGGTACACAGGCCACTTCCCCAGATTGTATACCGTCGGCAGAATACTGCCATGCTAGACGTCTCAGCAGTGACGTCAAGGGGCAACGGCCCGGTTGCTGAGCGGGACACGGAGCGTGGCAGGACTGCCGCACCCTGCGCGGCTTCCTTGGGCTGCGGTCACGCTCTGGTAGGTGCCGGAGACCACGGGTCGCCGATGCCTCATACGCATGGGGTGGATGGTCTTGGCGGGTGCCTGGGTGGGGGGCCGACGAGGCGAAAGGGGGGCGGGGGATGGGCTGGTGCTTCATGATGGAGTGACTTCCAACGGGTCGCGGCGGCAGCCAGCGAGGTGTCCGGGGACTGGAGAGGGAGCATGAGCGACGGCGGTGCGGAACCCCCTCGGGACCCGCGCTGGCGACCTTCCGCCACCGGCACTGATCAAGATCCTGCCCTCGATGGCCGAGCCGATCCTGACGGGCGGTATCGGCCGGGTGAGCACGGTGACCTGGGGCCCGGCCCCGATCCGCGCAGGAACGCCGCCCCGCGTCCCGGCGACCCCCGCTCGGGTGACCCCCGCCTCGGTGACTCGCGTCTGCGCGGTGATCCGCGTCTGC
>Ga0207664_10000399_pt1 | contig 31160 bp, 22 predicted proteins | sample LARL83metaG_FD_184349 | JGI IMG/M metagenome (GOLD analysis project Ga0207664, IMG submission 184349) | Corn, switchgrass and miscanthus rhizosphere microbial communities from Kellogg Biological Station, Michigan, USA - LAR L8-3 metaG... | ecosystem: Host-associated > Plants > Roots >... | reverse complement strand
ATCGGGCGTGCCGCGGCCGTACTGCTCCATGTCCTGCTTCGATTCGCAGGCATCGCGATACAGCGAGACGCCGTCCCAGAACACCTTCTTGATGCCGTAGATCATCGGGCTGTGCGGGTCTTCCTCGGTCTCCACCTTGGCGTGGTGCTTGCGATGCACCGCCACCCACTCACGGGTGACCATGCCGGTGGTGAGCCAGCCCCAGAAACGGAAGAAGTGCGCCAGCACCGGATGGAAATCCACGCCGCGATGGGTCTGGCTGCGATGCAGGTACAGCGTCACCGTGAAGATGGTGAGCTGGGTCACGACCAGCATGTAGATCACGATCTGGCCCCAGCTTGCGCTGGCAAGACCGTGATTCAGGAAATTGAGTACTGCATCAAGCATGGAAAGCACCGGGGTGAGGGACGGGTGGAGTCTAGTCGAGGGGTTTCCATACCCGCCAGCATGGCTGGACCACAATAATAACAGGCAGTCAAGAGGCAGAAGCTAATCAGGTGTTAGTTGGCGGCACGCGCGATCGCCTGTTGTTTAAATAGTGGGGACGCCACGACAATCAGGCAATGATCTTGCCAACCAACCCGATGGCCGAGCCCGTGCTGGAGCTGGACCGGCTCAGCCGTCGCCGCGCCGGCCGACCCGCCGTGCAGAATTTGAGCCTCAGCCTGTCGTCCGGCCAGGTGCTGGGCCTGCTGGGCGTCAATGGCGCCGGCAAATCGACCACGTTGTCGATGATCGCCGGAGCGATGCGCCCGGACAGCGGCCACATCAAACTGAACGGCACGGACTTCGTGGAACACCCCGAACTGGCACGGCGGCTGATCGGCTGGCTGCCGGAACGTGCCCCGCTGTGGCCGGAACTGACCGCAAGCGAGCACCTGGACGCGCATGGTCAGCTGCGCGGCCTGGCCGGCGCGGCGCTGAGACAGGCGCGCGAGGCGATCATCGAACGGCTTGAGCTGCAGCCGCTGGCGCATCGGCTGGCCGGCGTGCTGTCGCAAGGCCAGCGCCAGCGCTTGGGGCTCGCGTGCGCGCTGCTGCACCGGCCGGCCCTGCTGGTGCTGGACGAGCCGGCCAACGCACTCGACCCCGTGCAGGTCGCTGCGTTGCGCGCGCTGATCCGCGAGCAATCCGCCGCGGGCACGGCGGTCATCCTGTCCACCCACCTGCTCGCCGAGGTCACTGCCGTGTGCGATCGCGTGGCGATCCTGCATGAAGGCACGCTGCGCCACGACGGCATCGTGCATGCCGATGATCACGCGGCGCTGGAGAAAACCTTCTTCGAGGTCGCCATGCACGGCACCCAACGACCGGCGCACGCCGCATGAGCCTGCTGGCGGTGACGAGACTGGAATGGCGCCGGCTGCTGGTGCGCCCGCTGGCCTGGGTGCTGGCGGCGCTGACCCTGGCATGGCTGGCGTGGAACTTCACCCTGCTGCTGGGCGGATTCCTGGCCGGGCAGATCCAGAACGCGGCGCGCGCAGACGGCCCCGGTTTTACCGACCTGGTCGGCGTGCCCCTGCTGGGCCAGCTGGCGCAGCTGGCCTTCCTGGTGGTGCCGCTGCTGAGCATGTCGGTGATTGCCGGCGACCGCCGCAACGGCACGCTACCGTTGCTGTTCGCCGCTGGCGTACCGGCGTCGCGCATCGTGCTGGGCAAGTACCTCGCCGTGCTGGCATGGCTGCTGCTGTGGCTGGTGTTGACCTTGGCGATGCCGCTGGCGCTGGCGCATGCCACCCATCTGGACTGGGGCAAGCTGGCCGCGGCCTCGCTGGGCATCGCACTGATGCTGGCGGCACTGGCTGCCCTGGGCGTGGCGTGCTCGGCTTTCGCCTCGCACCCGGCCATCGCTGCAGCGGCCGGCCTGATTCTCGGCCTGGCATTGTGGAGCGTGAACCTCGGAGCGCAGATGGCCGGCATCAACGGCGGTGCGGTCAACTGGCTGGCGATGAGCAGCCATCTGCAACCGTTGTTGCGCGGCCTGGTATCCAGCACCGACCTCGTGTGGTTCGTCCTGCTGATCGTGCTGGCGCTGGCCTTGGCCACACGCCGGCTCGGCGCGGACAGGGAGCGTGGCTGATGGGTTCTCTATTCAGACGTCTGGACGGCTGGCTGTTCGCCCTGCTGCTGGTGCTCGCGGCCGCCGCCATCGGTTACCTGAGCACGCGTTACGCCCACCAGTCCGACTGGACTGCCAACGGCCGCACCAGCCTTTCGGCCGAGAGCCGCGCAGTGCTGGCCCAGTTGAGCGGACCGGTCGAGATCGTCAGCTACGCGAACCCGCAGGGCGACCTGCGCCAGACCGTGGCCGGGTTCCTGCAGCGCTACCAGGCGGTGAAGCCGGACCTCAGCCTGCGCTTCGTCGACCCGCAGCTGGACCCAGCCAAGATGCGCGAGCTGGGCATCACCGTCGATGGCGCGCTGATCCTGCACTACAAGGATCGCGAGCAGCGCCTGGACGAGCTGTCCGAGCGCAGCCTCACCAATGCGCTGGAACGGCTGCTGCGTGGCGGCGACCGCATCGTCGCCTTCGTCACCGGCGACGGCGAACGCCGCGCCGACGGCCTGGCGAATGCCGATCTCGGCACCTTCATCAGCCAGCTCGAGGCGCGCGGCATGCGCGCGGTGCCGCTGAACTTCGCCCAGGTGACGGCAGTGCCCGAGCACACCGACCTGGTGGTGCTGGCCAGCCCCAGCCTGGCGCTGGCGCCGGGTGCGGCGCAGGCACTGACCGGCTACGTGCAGAACGGCGGCAACCTGCTGTGGCTGACCGAACCGGCGAACGCCGACCTCGGCCTCAAGCCGCTGGCCGACGCACTCGGCGTGCACGTGCTGCCGGGTGTGCTGGTCGATGGCAGCGGCACGGCGCTGGGCCTGCATGACCCGCGCCTGATCGCGCTGGGCGACTACCCGCCGCAGGCGATCACGCAGGGTTTCGCGCTGACCACGCTGTTCCCGCAGGTGTCGGCGCTGGCCCAGGTGACCAATGCCGGATGGACGTCCAAACCGTTCCTGCGTTCCGGCGTGCAGAGCTGGACCGAATTCCAGCCGATCGACAACGGCAAACCGTCGGACATCCACTTCGACGCCGCCGCCGGCGAGCTGAAAGGCCCGCTGGATTTCGGTTACGCGCTGAGCCGCCTCTCGCCCAGCCCGGACAAGAGCGAGCAGCGCGCCGTGGTGATCGGCGACGGCGATTTCCTCTCCAACACCTTTCTCGGCAATGGCGGCAACCGTGCGCTGGGCGAGCGCGTGTTCGACTGGCTGCTGGGCGACGACAAGCTGGTCGACCTGCCGCCGCGCGGCGCACCGGATCGCCTGCTGCAGATTTCGCAGGGCGAGCTGAACGTGTTGAGCGTCGGCTTCCTGGTCGCGCTGCCGCTGCTGCTGCTGTCGATCGGCGGCCTGATCGTGTGGCGCCGGCGCCGGCGCTGAACGATGAAACGCAGCGTACGCCAGCGCCTGATCCTGCTGCTAGCCGTACTGGCGTTGCTGGTGCTGACCGGCCGGCAACTGCAGCGCGATGCGCGCCATGCCACCGGGCTGCTCACGTCGCTGGATCCGGCGGGCATCACGCACATCGGCGTCACCCTGCCCGGCCTGCCCGCCATGCATTACGAGAAACGTGACGGCCACTGGTGGCGTACGGACGGCACGCCCGCGCGCGCCAACGATGCACGGCTCAGCGACCTGGCCGATACCGCCGCGGCGCACGTGTTGAGCTGGCGGCCCGCCGGGGATTTCGATCCGGCAAAGATCGGGCTGGCGCCGCCGAAAGCCGTGCTGGATCTGGACGGCCAGACGCTGGAGTTCGGCGAGGTTTCGGTTACCGGCCCGCAGCATTACGTGCGCGTCGGCCAGCGGGTGGCGCTGGTGTCATCGCGCTACATGCCGCGTTCGCCGGCCACGCCGACCACCGAGCTGCACTGAACCGGGATAGCGCCTTGCCTGAGCTGCCCGAAGTCGAAACCACCCGCCGCGGCATCGCGCCGTATCTGGTCGGGCGCCGCGTCACCGGCGTGATCCTGCGCCGGCCCGACCTGCGCTGGCCGATCCCGCCGCAGATCAGCGAACTGCTCCCCGGCCAGCGCATCGACGCGGTGGAACGCCGCGCGAAATACCTGCTGCTGCACACCGGGGCCGGCAGCGCCCTGTTGCACCTGGGCATGTCCGGCGTGCTGCGCGTATTGCCGACGGATGCGCCGCCGGGCAAGCACGACCACGTCGACATCGCGCTGGAACGCACCGCTGCGCAGGCGCCGCGCATCCTGCGTTTCACCGATCCCCGCCGCTTCGGCTGCCTGCTTTGGCAGGAGCCCGGCGAGATCCACGAGCTGCTGGCGAAGCTCGGCCCCGAACCGCTTACCGATGCGTTCGACGGCGACTTGCTGTGGCATCTTTCGCGCGGCCGCACGGCCGCGGTGAAGCTGTTCCTGATGGACAACGCCATCGTCGTCGGGGTCGGCAACATCTACGCCAGCGAAGCGCTGTTCGCCGCGGGCATCGACCCGCGCCGCCCCGCCGGCGCGGTCTCGCGCGCACGCTATGCGCGGCTGGCCGTGGAGGTGAAGCGCATCCTGGCGTGGGCGATCGAACGCGGCGGAACGACCTTGCGCGACTTCCTCAATCCCGACGGCCTGCCCGGCTATTTCTTCCGCGAGTTGAACGTGTATGGCCGCGCCGGCGAACCGTGTCGCGTGTGCGGCACGCCCATACGCCAGGTGGTACTGGGGCAACGCTCGACGTTCTGGTGTCCGCACTGCCAGCGATGAGCGGCCCGCGATGATCGCTTACCCAGGCCAGCGAAACTCGACGTAGGTATTGTTGAACTGCGGATCGTCCAGTCCGCCGCCGAGATGCGCCACGACGCCGGCCATGCCGTCGACCTCCAGTGCCTGGCCCTCGCTGAAATTCGCGCCCAGCGCTTCAAGCTCCACCAGCTTTTCGCACAGCACGCCGGCGCGATCGACGGCGTGGTCCGGCACGTTGCGGATGCTGATGTCGGGGCGGCCGAACTTGCGCATGCCGCGAGTGTGGACCCATGAACGGTTCGGCGATTCGCTGTCGCACAGGATCAGCAGGTGGTTGCGGATCGGCGCGCCGCCGCGCACCAGGTATTTGCGGCGCCACGCATCGGCATGGAGCAGGCCGAGGATCTGCGGATCGAGGATCGCCGTGCCACCGATATCGAGCATGCCCGCCAGCACACCCAGCGTGTCGCGCAGATAGCCGGTGGCCTGGCTGTCCTTGAGCGTACCGCGCACCACCATGACCTCCGGCGCGTCGAAGGCCAGCTTCCATGCATCGGGCGCATCGGCCTTGAACATGCGGCCCATCGCGCCCTTCAGCGGATAACCTTCCCATTGCCGCAGCGCGCTGTGGTAGTGGCTGACGGCCTCGATGCCCGCCGGCAGGCCGGAGCTGCCATACGCCGTGGAGGACACGCGCACCGCATCGAACTTGCCGAACACGTAGAACTGCAACAGGATTTCCTCGCTGCTGGGCTGCCAGTGCGGGCGCTGCCAGGCGGGAAAGGTGATCGGGTCGTTCATGGCATTCCTTGTGATGACTCAGTGCCGCTCGCCGAGCGGCAGCACGGCCTGCTGCAATTCGATGCGTCCGCTGCCTTCGCTGATCTTCTTGAACTCGGCGCGGCTAACGGAGACATAGCGGTCGTTGCCGCCGATCTCAACCTGCGGGCCTTCCGTCACGGCACGGCCGTGTTCATCCACGCGCACCACCATGGTGGCCTTGCGGCCGGTGTGGCAGATCGTCTTGATCTCTTCCAGGTTGTCGGCCCAGGCCAGCAGGTAGCGGCTGCCTTCGAACAATTCGCCGCGGAAATCCGTGCGCAGGCCGAAGGCGAGCACCGGGATATTGAGCTTGTCGACCACGTCGCTGATCTGCCACACCTGCGCCTTGGTGAGGAACTGCGCCTCGTCGACGAACACGCAGTGCAGCGGCCCCTGCGCCGCGATGTCGGCCTCGACCAGCGCCAGCAGATTCTCCTCGCCGCCGAAGCGGTGCGCGTTCGCCTTGAGGCCGATGCGCGAAGCAACCACACCTTCGCCATAACGGTTGTCCAGCGCCGGCGTGAGGATCAGCGTGCGCATGCCGCGCTCGTGGTAGTTGTACGCGCTCTGCAGCAGCGTGGTGGTCTTGCCGGCGTTCATCGCCGAATAATAGAAATAGAGCTTGGCCATGGTGGCGCGTTCGGTTGAAGACCGTGCATGGTAGCGCGCCAAGCGATCGATGATGGCTGTCTGGCGCAAGGGCACCCCGCCTCGGCCCTCCCCTGCAAGCAGGGGACGGAGCGAACATCAGGCCTTGTCCAGCGGTGTGTTGCCGCCGGTGAACTGCGCACGTGCCTGCGCCAGCCGGTACTTGTGTTCGGCGCGGCTGCGGCGCCAGTCGCGCAGGAAGCAGATCGCGTAGACCAGCTTGAACAGCTTGAGCCGCCACAGCACTTTCGGCGTATCGAACAGGTCGCCGGCGAGCATCGAGATCACGCCCTGCTCCAGCTGCCAGGTGTTGCGCGGCTGGCGGAACATCTGCTGCATCACCGGCCCGTTGAAGCGGTAGATGAAGAACGAGAAACGCGCCATCGCGGCACGCTGGCGTTTTTCCAGCTTGCGCTGCAGCGAGGTCTCGTGCCGCGGCTCGCGCAAGGCTCGATCGACCACCTCGGCCGCCTGCTCCGCGCCGCTCATCGCCAGGTACACGCCGGAGGAGAACACCGGATCGAGAAACGCGAACGCGTCGCCGACCAGGATCCAGCCCGGCCCACCCATGCGGCTTGAGTCGTAGGAGTAGTTGCCGGTGACGCGTACCTCGTCGTCGATCAGCTCGGCATGCTGCAGGCGCGCCCATAGCGCCGGGCTCAATTTCAGCGTGTCGAACAGGAACTCGAGCGTGCGGCCCCTGCGCTGCTTCAGGTAATCCGGCCGGCACACCGCGCCCACGCTCATCACGCCGTCGGGCAGCGGGATCATCCACATCCAGCCATGCGCGAAGCTGTAGATGCTGATGTTGCCGGCGTCCTCGCCCATGCGCCGTTCGGCGCCGCGGAAGTGGCCGAAGATTGCCGCGCTCTGGTGCTGCTCGTTCCTGCGTCGCAATTTCCTTTTCGCCGAGAGCAGCGCATCGCGGCCACTGGCGTCGACCACGTAGCGCGCCTGGATACGGTAGCTGCGCCCGTCGTCGGTTTTCACGTCGAGCCAGCTTTCGCGCGGAGCGCGCTGCTCGACCTGCGTCACTTCATGCCCTTCGCGCGCATCCGCACCGCTTTCGCGCGCGTGCCGATAAAGCATCTGGTCGAAATCCTGCCGCCACACCTGATACGCATGCGGCGGGCTCTGGCCGATCGCGCGGGCGAACGCGTAGGTGTTGTAGCCGCGCTCGTTGTCCGCCTCGAAATCCGCGCCGGGCTTGAACACGCCCAGCTCGCGCACCTTGTCCAGCACGCCGAGCCGTTCGAACACCGGCAGATTCATCGGCAGCAGCGATTCGCCGATATGGAAGCGCGGGTGACGCGCCTTCTCCAGCGCGATGACCTTGTAGCCACGCCGCGCCAGCAGTATCGCCGCGGTGCTGCCGCCCGGGCCGCCGCCGATCACCGCCACGTCGCACTGCTCGACTTCCTGCTCCGCCATGCCGCTCCCCGCTGACTGCCGTGCGGCCGATTATGGCCGATGCCGGCGAGTGCGCCAGCGGCGCTCTGCTACCATCGACCACCGCCCTGCCCGCCTTTCGATCCATGCTCAATCCGCAACAACTGGCCGCCGTCGAACATTGCGACAGCCCGCTGCTGGTGCTCGCCGGCGCCGGTTCCGGCAAGACCAGCGTGATCACCCAGAAGATCGCCTACCTGATCCAGCGCCGCAAGCTCGCGCCGTCGAAGATCGCCGCGATCACCTTCACCAACAAGGCCGCGAAGGAGATGCGCGAGCGCGTCGCCAAGCTGGTCAGCGCGGAGGACGCCGCCGCGCTGACCGTCAGCACCTTCCACGCGCTGGGCCTGAAGTTCCTGCAGATCGAGCACGCGCGCGCCGGCCTTCGCCGCGGCTTCTCGGTGCTGGATGCGGACGACAGCGCCGGCATCGTCAAGGAGCTGTCGCCCAAGGGTGCCAAGAACGACGTGCTGTTCGGCATCCGCAACCTGCTCAGCCGCGCCAAGAATGGCGGGCTCTCGCCGGAGGAAGCACTTGCCGCGGCGCGCAGCCCGCGCGAACTGGAAGCGGCGACCATTTACGACATGTACCAGCAGCGCCTGGCTGCGTTCAACGCGGTCGATTTCGACGACCTGATCCGGTTGCCGTTGCGCATCCTGGAAAGCGACGCCGAATGCCGCGAGGCCTGGCGCGAGCGCCTGCGCTACCTGCTGGTGGACGAATACCAGGACACCAACGACGCGCAGTACCGCCTGTTGAAAGTGCTTGCCGGCGAGCGCGGCGGGATCACCTGCGTGGGCGACGACGACCAGTCGATCTATGCCTGGCGCGGTGCCAATCCGGAGAACATCGACCAGCTCGGCCGCGACTGGCCCTCCTTGCGCGTGATCAAGCTGGAACAGAACTACCGCTGCGGCAAGCGCATCCTGCGCGCGGCCAACCAGCTCATCGCGAACAACCCGCACCTGCACGAAAAGAAGCTGTGGAGCGAGCATCCCGAAGGCGCGCCGATCCGCGTACTGGAATGCAAGGAGGCCGAGCACGAGGCCGAACACGTCGCCGCCATCGCCACCACCTTGGCGGAGAAGCACAAGGCGCGCTGGCACGACATGGCGATCCTGTACCGCGGCAATTTCCAGGCGCGCCCGCTGGAGAAGGCGCTGCGTCTGGCGCGCATCCCGTATCACCTCACCGGCGCGTTGAGCTTCCTCGACCGCGCCGAGGTGAAGGACCTGCTGTGCTACCTGCGCCTGCTGACCAATCCTAGCGACGACGCCGCGTTCCTGCGCGTGGTCAACGTGCCCAAGCGCGAGATCGGTGCCACCACGCTGGAGAAGCTCGGCCAGATCGCACAGTCACGGCACTCGTCCCTGCTCGACGCGACGCGCAGCGACAGCGTGCTGCGCCAGCTCACCCCGCGGCCCGCCGCGGCTCTGGCCTCGTTCGCGAACCTGCTGGACGAGCTGCGCAGCGCGTCGCTGCACGAGAACGCCGCCGACCTGGTCGAGCTGATCCTGAAGCGCACGGGCTACGCCGCGCAGATCGCCGCCAGCACGCCCGATGCCGCCACGCGCGATCGCAAGCTGGGCAATTTGAAGGAACTCGCTGACTGGTTCCGCGCAATGCAGAAGGGCGGCAACAGCGCCGGCGACCTCGCCTCGCAACTGGCCCTGCTCAGCCACGCCGACCGCGACGAGCCGGGGAATGCCGTGCGCATGATGACCCTGCACGCGGCCAAGGGCCTGGAGTTCCGCTTCGTCTTCATCGTCGGCTGCGAGGACGGCACGTTGCCGCATGAAGGCGCGATCGACGAAGGCCGCATCGACGAGGAGCGCCGCCTGATGTACGTCGGCATCACCCGCGCGAAAGAGCTGCTGACGCTGTCCTGGTCGGCGCAGACCAAACGCTACGGCGAAACCCACCGCAACCAGCCCAGCCGCTTCCTGCACGAACTGCCGCAGGCCGACCTGCACTGGCAAGGCAAGGATCCCGAAGCGGACAAGGAAATGACCCGCGAGACCGCGGAGTCGCACATGGCACGGATCAAGGCGATGCTCGCTGGCGGCTGACTTGCCAGCCAACCCTTCGTCCATCACCTCGCCTGACGGATCGTCGCCACCGCAGAAAACGCGAGGATTCCAGAAAACCCTTTTTTAGTTTGAGGAGCACAAAAAAAGGAGGTGGCATGCTGCCACCTCCTTTGAGGTTGCACCGATTTCCTGCGATCAGAACTGGTAGTTCATCCTCGCGAAGAAAGTGCGGCCGAACCAGTCGTACTGTGATGCGTACAGCGGAGTATTGCCGACCACGCTGTCCGTACCGCCCGAGATCAGGTCCGGCGCCTTGTCGAACAGATTGCGGATGCCGAAGGTCAGGCTCCAGTGGTTCTGCTCATAAGCAACCGAAACGCTGTGCCGGAACTGCCAGCCAGCCGTGACATCGCGCCTGGCGTTCGGATAACCCTGATAGGTAAAGGTTTCAGACAGGTCCCTGTCCCGCGTGGTGCTTACGTACTGACCCTGCCAGCTGTAGGTCCAGTCGCCCCGCTTGAGGCTCAGATCAGCGATACCGACAGTCTTGGGACGCCCGATATAGCCAATCTGGTTGGAGGTCGACAGGCCACTGGCCGCAGCCGAATCAAACAACTGCGTCGTGTCTTCGACGGTATACGTTACCTGCGCGTCCGCCGAAAGCTTGCCGAACGAGAAGTCGTTGTCGTAATTGACCTGCAGATCGTAACCACGGGTGCGTTCGCGGTTGATGTTGATGTACGTATTGTAGATGTCGGTGATTTCGTTGGCATGCGCCGGCGCGGTCGGGCTGTTGCGAACGATCTGGTTGCAGAAGTTGTTCGGATAGACCGTCGACCCATAGCAACCGCCCACAATGGAGCCTTCGTCCAGCTGGGCAATTTCACCCTTGACCAGGTAGTCGAAGTAATCGACGGCCACATTGACGTTCGCAAAGGACGGAGTCCAGACGAAGCCGGCGGACTTCGCACGCGACGTTTCGGGCTTGAGGAAGCCCGCGCCGCCACCGGAATATACCGTCGCCGACTGGCTTCCGGACGCCGCGTAATCAGCTGGAATGCCCGCTGCGGCGCAGTTCTTGCGGATATTCGTATTATTGCTGTCGCCCCAGAGAATGCAGGGGTCGATCGCTGCCTGGCTCTGGAAACCGGTTTGATTGCCCAGATACAGCTCGTACAGGCCGGGCGCGCGATAAGACGTACCCAGCGTGCCGCGAAGGCGGAAGGTGGATGTGAGCTGCCAGTTCAAACCTGCCTTCCAGACGTTATCGGTGCCGGGGACACTGGCGTACTGGAACACCCGACCGGAAACGTTGGCCGACAACGACTCTATCGCGGGCAGATCCTTCAGCAACGGCACGTCGATCTCGGTATAAAGCTCCTTCACGTGATCGGAGCCCTTGGTCACCTGCGCAGAAGAGGAACCCCACAGCCAGCCGTTCTTGGACGCCTCGGACGGCTGGTCGTTGATCGAGTAGTGCCGAAATTCCGCACCGACTGCAGCCGCCACGTCGCCCGCAGGCAGAGCAAACAGGTTACCCGTCATCAGGGCGTTGACCGTCTGCTGCGAGTAGATCGTCTTGCCGTTGGTGGCGATGCCCACTGCCTTGATCAGAGCGCCCATGTTCCGGCCGCTGAGAATGGCCGGATCAAAGTAATCGACCGGCGGGGTATCCAGCTCGTTCGCCACGAGCGTCAGGTCGCCGCTCTTGCGCGCGTCGATACCGAGCCCGTGATAGCTTCCGCTCGACCGGCTTCCGCTGGCGTTGACTTCCCATGACCAGCTGTCGGTCGACTTGATTAGGCCTCCCAGTTTGGTCGTGACATAGAGATAGTCGACGGTTTCCGTGCTGTCCGAAGTGAACGGCATGATCGGCTGGAAGTAGTCATCCGCTGCCGCGCTGTAGACCACCGGGAAGAACTGGCGGTAGCCGTGCGACTTGGACTCACGGTGATTGAACAGGAACTGCGTGTCCCAGTTCACGTCGCCGAAACTGAAGTTGCTCGCCGCATAGACGCTGGCGCGCGTTTTCTGGTCGATAGCGTAAGTGCTGCCGACGAACGGGAAATTCAGCTGGTCCTCGTAGTACGCCTGCGGCGAATTCGCATAGGTCTTCGTCGGATACGGCCGCGGATGGTAACCAGGGAAAGGCCCTACCGTGGTGCCGTCCTTGGACGGTACGTAGCGGATCCTCGAATTGAAGTAGTTGATGATCGTGTTGGCGTAGAGGTTGTTGCAACCGGCCAGGCTGGTGCCCTGAAGAACTGAACGGTCCTCACGATCAATCCGCTGGCCGTCCGTACCGTAATCCATGTCGCGAGCGCAATTCAGGAAGTCACGGTCGCCAATCTCGAGAGCGCGCTGCTTGTCCAGCTGCACCGCCGCCACGATGCTGCCCGAACTGAAGTTCCAGCCATTGCCCATGGACGCCAGATACTGCTCACCGCCACCGTGCTGCGGCGCGCTGACCGAAAAGCTCATTTCCGGGTGATCGAGGTGCTTGCGGGTGATCAGGTTGACCACGCCGGCGAGCGCATCGGAGCCATAGATCGAGGAGGAACCATCCTTGACCACCTCGATACGCGACAGGATGACCTGCGGGATGACGTTCAAGTCGAATGCACCCACCTGACCACGCGTACCGGCGGGACCAGGACGCTGACCATCAAGCAGGACCAGGGTGCGGCCCGCACCAAGTCCGCGCAGCGAGACCGACTGGACGCCGGTGCCGCCCTCCACGATGAAACCGCCGAACTGGCCGTTGATCTGTGTGGAACCCGCCGCCACGGATGTCGTCATCAGGAAATCCGCCGTGTCGAACTGGCCCGCGGCCACGTTCTTCTTCACGTCGATCACCTGTACCGGCGAAACTGTTTCGTATTCGGGACGCTTCAGCAGCGTACCGCTGACCGTGACAGTCTCCAGCTCCTTGGCGCTGTCGCTTTTGGCGGCCGGCTTGGTCGTATCACCAGCGTTGGTCTGATTGCTGGTTTGCGCACCGGCCGCATCGGCGGGTTGGCTCTGCGCAAAGACTGGTGCCATCTGCAAGGCCGCCATTACGGCGATGGTCAGCGGCAAAGGACGAATTCCACGTTGTGTAAATTTATTCACGATCTCCCCCATCATGATAAGGCGCACGAAATTGCAATCGGCGCGTGTATTCCGCGTTATGTTGCGGTTAAGCGAATGTATCGGGCACGTCCCTCTTGTGCAACCCATCACGATCGCAAGAACTTATTTTTTACATCTTGGATGTTCCGCAGTCTTTTTCGAGGTAGCTCACGATGAGGTTGAGCGTCTCCCTCTGCTGCCGGGGATACCAGGGCATGCTGTGTGGCATGTCCGCGATCACATGGTATTGAGCCGGAACGGTGTGCTTGACGGCCTCGTAGAAATCACGCGGATGGAACGGAGGCACGCGCACATCACGGTCGCCACCGAACAGCATGATGGGCAAATGCGCCTTGGCCGTGTTTTCCATCGGATCCATGCCTTTGACGGTCTGCCCCTGGAGAATGCGTTGCAGGCGGTTGTCGCTCCAGCTGGTTCCCAGCCGGCCAAGATTTGCCACAGGCGCACCCGCGATCGCGCACTGGTAGGGGGACGGGGAACGAACCACCGCGGCGATGGCGGCGAAACCGCCATACGAATAGCCGAAGATCGCCATGCGGTCCTTGGCGGCGATGCGTTGCGAGACAAGCCATGCCGCGCCGTCGTCCAGATCATCGGACATCTTCAGGCCCCATTGCTTGTCGCCGGCCATCCAGAGGTTCCGGCCAAGCCCTTCGGAGCCGCGATACTGAGGCCGCAGAACCGCGTAGCCGCGTGAAGTGAGCAAAGGCACCCAGCCCGACACGTCCCAACCCGTATAGTCGCGCGCCCACGGCCCCCCATGCGGAAGCACAATGGCGGGGGCCGGGGCATCTCCTTCCTTCCATTGCGCAGGCAGGTCCAGGATCGCCGAGATGTCGCGGCCATCACGAGCCTTGTAGGTGACCCAGCTCTCCGCGCCCGTCATGCCCGGCGCGATGCCGGAGCGCGTCGCCCCAAGATTCACCATCTCCTTCTTGTTCAACAGCAAGTGGTAGGCGGTCGGATCACTGGCACTTTGGGTGACGAACAAGACCTTGGAGAAATCGTCGGTATAGTCCGATATCGCGACCTGCTGCCCCGGGAACGCCTGTTTTATGGCGCTCTGGATGCCCTTCAGTTCGGGATCGACATAGACCGTCTGACGGTAAGCACCGTCCAGAACGAAGCCAACCACCTCATTGAAATTGCTCGGGCGCCTGCTGAAGATCAGCCCACCGATGCCGAAGCTCTTGTCCGCGACCACAGGTTGCGTATCGTATTTGTGGCTGGCCGGGTCGTAGAGGCGAGCCTGCACCTGGTCTGAAAACTGATCGGTGAGGACGTAGTACTTCCCGGTCGCATCGTCCTTGCCCACCACGTCGACGGTGTAGCGATCGGAAAGCTTCGTGGTCAGCGGAGCCTGCAATTCGAACTGGCCCGTTTTGGAGTTCAGCAGCAGGATTTGCTGTTCGTAGCCTCCATCGGCGGGCTCCAGCTGAGACTTTGCCAACACCTTGCCGGTGCGTGGATCGAATAGCGATGGCGTGGCGCGCGCGCCCCCCTTGAACAGCAGCTCGGTTTCCTTGGTCTTCAGGTTGTAGAGGAAATAGCTGGACGTCAGGCTGACCTGACTGAGCTGATTGATGATGACGCGATCCGGATCCAGCGGAAGCATTTCGACCAGCGACGACGTACCCGACAGCTCGAGGCAACGCTGGGTGTCCTTGCTCACGCCAACAGCTTTCACATCGCTGGCGAAAGCCTCGCTGAACTGCTTCTGGTCATCGCCGGTCAGATAAGTCTTGACCACGAATGTCCTGGTCGCGCCGGCGGCCTTGCCTTCGCCGCAACCGCCGAGTTGGCCGGTCCATTCCTGGCGGGCGACGGCGAGAATTTTCCCTGCCTTGAGCGCTGCGGCGGCAATGAATTTCATGTGCTCGCCCGAGGGCGTGACAATCTTCGGGCCGGAGGCCAGGGCGTCGATATCCCACGTGGCCAACGCCGTGTCTTCCGGGTCCTTCGGTGAAGGAATCAGCGCAACCAAGTGCTTGCCATCCGGGCTCATCGAAACCGATTGGAGCGCTGGCTGGCGTGCCAAGGTCTCTACCGGAATGGGCTGGGATGCGTAGGCAAAGCCCTGAGCCGAGGCAAACGCAAGCGTCAAGGCAAGCGATGCCCGATAAAACGTCTTCTGCATGTGTTACTCCCCTGAGTCGCGAACCGTCATGCCGATGTGCCTGACGGGATGACGAAATGACCCGCGAAAGATAGCAGGTGCTTCGCCGACGACAAGCGGGCCCGATGTAAGGGCTCGATCCGATTCGGTGCCGGGACAGGGCGATGCGCGCTCGAGGATCGGGTCGCGACCCGCCTCAGCTCCAGCCATTGAGGAAGACGGTGATCACGATGGCGTTGGTGAAGTCGATCAGGAACGCGCCGACGATGGGCGCCACCAGGAAGGCGCGCGGTGCGGGGCCGAAGCGTTCGGTCAGCGAGCTCATCACGGCGACGGCGTTGGCGGTGGTGCCGAGCATGAAGCCGACGAAGCCGCTGGCCATGACGGCGGCGTCGTAGTCGCGCCCCATCAGGCGCAGCAGCGGCCAGCAACAGAACGCCATGACCACGATCGACTGCGCGCCCAGGATGACCAGCAGCGGCGTGGCCAGCCCGGCGAGGTCCCACAGGTGCAGGTCCATCAGGGCGACGACGAGGAACAGCGACAGCGCGGCATTGCCGATGATCTCGATGCTGCGCGGCGACAGGCCGAACCAGCCGAAGCGGTCGTCGGCGTTGCGGATCAGCGCGCCCACCAGCATGGCGCCGATGTAGCTGGGCAGGGTCAGGCCAAGCGCGCCCAGCCCGCCGCTGATCCACGCGCCGATGCCCATGGCCAGCACGATGAAGACGAAACTCCGCAGCGCGGCATAGGCATGTTCGTCGGCGCTCACGATGGCTTCCGTGATCACGACGGGTACTGTTGACGGCTCCGGCCGTACCCCATCGGCATCCAGCGAACGCGGCGTGCGCAGCTTGAGGCGCTCGATCAGCATCGTCGCCAGCGGCGCGCCGATCACCGAGGCAAACACGATGCCGGCCATCGCGTTGGCCAGTGCCACGCTGGGCGCGCCATGCACGCCGGCGGCGGTGAACAGCGGCGCGAAGGCCAGGCCGGTGGCCGGACCGCCGGCCAGCGTGACCGAGCCGGTGATGACGCCGAACAAGGGCGGCAAGCCGAACGCCGTGGCCAGCGCGATGCCGAGCAGGTTCTGCACGACAGCGAGGCCGGTGGCCAGGCCCAGGAACAGCACGATCTGGCGTCCGCCGACCTTCAGCAGCGAAGCGCTCGCGTTGAAGCCGATGCCGGTGAAGAACGCAATCATCAGCGGCTGCTTGAACGTGGTGTCGAAGCGCACCGGTGTGAGCTCCCACTGGCGGCAGACGAGCATGGCCAGCGCCACCAGCAGGCCGCCGATCACCGGCGCCGGAATGCTGAAGCGCGCCAGCAGCCGCACCCGCGCGCGGATCGCGTAGCCGACCAGCAGGAACAGGCCGCCGCACGCCACGGTCTGGACGGGGTCAAGCGTCAGCACGGAGCCCTCCTTCTGCCGCGGCGGTCATCTTCATCATCCGCCCCAGAATGCCGGCGAAGGCGGCAGCAGGAAACCGTCCCGCAGAGTCACGCCGTCAGGGTAATCGTGCTGCAGCCAGAGCGGACCGTCCAGGTCGATGAACTCCGCCTCGCGCGCGATCTCCAGCGCGGGCGTGATGCCGAGCGAGGAACACACCATGCAGCCGACCATGATCCTGAAGCCTTCGGCACGCGCCGCGCGCAGCAGACGCCACGCTTCAGTCAGGCCGCCGGTCTTGTCCAGCTTGATGTTGATCGCCTGGTAGCGGTCGCGCAGCCGCGGCAGGTCCGCGGTCACGTGGCAGGCCTCATCGGCGCAGATCGGAATGCGGCCGGAGAAATCCAGCAGGTCGTCGTCCGCATCCGCCGGCAGCGGCTGCTCCAGCAGCTCGACCTCGGCGCGCTCCAGCATCGGCTGCATGTCGCGCAACAGTTCGATGTTCCAGCTTTCGTTGGGATCGACGATGAGATGGGCCGACGGAGCGGCGCGGCGCACCGCCTCGATCCGCGCCGCGGGATCGTCGGCATCGACCTTGATCTTGATCAGGCCGTTTCCGGCGATGCGCGATGCCGCGTCGGCCATGCGCTGCGGCGTGTCGATGCCGATGGTGATGGCGCTGACCAGCCGCGAGCGCGGCGGGCGCGCCAGCTGCACCCATACCGGCACCGAACTGAGTTGCGATTCCAGATCCCACATCGCCGCGTCGAGCGCGTTGCGCGCCGCGCCCGGCGGCAGCCGCAGCTGCAGTTCATCGCGCCCCATGCCGGCGGCGAGCTCGTCGCGCACGGCCTCGATCTCCTGCAGCACCGAGGCCACTGTTTCGCCATAGCGCGCATACGGCACCGATTCGCCGCGCCCGATCCGGCCTGCCTGGCGCAGCTCGACCGTCACCACGTCGGCTGCGTATTTGATGCCGCGCGCGATGCGGAAGGGCGCCACCAGCGGAAAGCTGCGCTGCGTGACGCTCAGTTCGCGAAGCATGCGAGCAGGTTGTCCACGATCGCTTCGACGCCCATGGTGACCGGGTCCTGGCAGGGCAGCTGAAGCTGGTCACTGATCCGCTGGCACGCCGCCAGCGCTTCCGACGCCGGCATGCCGGACGTGTTGAGCGATACGCCCACGGCCTTGACCGCCGGATTGGTCAGCCGTGCGGCGACCAGGTTGGCATCGAGGCAGCGTTGCAGGTCCGGCAGCGGATAGCCGGACAGGCCGCGCATGTGGTGCCGTGTCGGTTCGTGGCACAACACCAGCGCATCGGGCTGGGCACCGTGCAGCAGGCCGAGCGACACACCGGCATACGACGGATGGAACAGCGAGCCCTGCCCTTCGATCAGATCCCAGCCGCCGTCGTCGCGCGCCGGCGAAATCCATTCGACCGCGCCGGAGATGAAATCGGCGACCACCGCGTCGACCGGCACGCCGGCACCGGCGACGAAGATGCCGGTCTGGCCGGTGGCGCGGAAATCCGCCGGGCAGCCGCGTTTGCGCATGGCCCGCTCCAGCGCGAGCGTGGTGTACATCTTGCCGACCGAGCAGTCGGTGCCCACGGTCAGCAGGCGCCGGCCTGCGCGTGGACGTCCATTGCCGACGGGAATGCCCGATGCGGGATCGCGCGCATCGAACAGCACGCGGCCGTTGCGCTGCGCGGCCGCCACGATCTCGGCGTTTTCGCGCAGCTTCTGGTGCAGGCCGGCGACCACGTTGAGGCCGGCGTCGAGCGCCGCCACGGCATCGGCCACGATCTCCGGCGCCATCGTGCCGCCCGCGTTCGCGGTGCCGATCATCAACGTATTGGCGCCCCTGGCGCGGGCCTCGGCCATGCCGAGGTCGGGCAGGCCGAGCGTCAGCTGGCAATCGGGGTGGCGGTACTGGCCCACGCACCATTCGGGCCGCCAGAAGGCCACGCCCCTGGACGTCTTGATGGCCAGATCGTCGGCCGGGTTGCCCAGGTACAACAGGTAAGGCGGGCCCCAGTGTGCAGGCAGGGTCGCATCGCCATGGTTCGACATGAAAGGGTTACTCCATTTGACGGGGACGCCGCCGGCCAGATGAGGAATGTCGCGTGGATCGTCGGGCAGTACAGCCAAGGCGAGGCCGCGCATACCGCGTCGGCGACCCGGGCGTCAGGCGCAGCTTTTGCCCGCCGGACTCAAGCCTTCGACCTCGCCGATCGCCAGTTCAATGCATGACTTCGACCTTGCCGAGGCCGGCGGGGTTGCGCGGATCGCTGGCGGCCGCCTTGATGTTGGTGGTCTTGTCCCACGTCACCACGTTCATGTTGCCCCAGGTGTCCTTGTCGTTGATCTCGTAGCCCATCGCCTTGAGCCCGTCGACTACGTCGGCGGGCAAGCTGTTCGGCTCGATGTCCACGCGGTCGGGCAGGTACTGGTGGTGGAAGCGCTTCTGCGCGGTGATCTCGCTGGCGCTCTTGCCGTCGATGAAGGCCAGGATGCCTTCCAGTACCTGGGTGATGATGGTGGAACCGCCGGGCGAGCCGATCACGAGAAGGCGATCCTTGCCGATCACGAAACTCGGCGACATCGAGGACAGCATGCGCTTGCCGCCGACCGGCGCGTTGGCCGAGCCGCCGATGAGGCCGAACGCGTTCGGCTTGCCGGCGACCAGGGCGAAATCGTCCATCTCGTCGTTCAACAGCACGCCGCTTTTCCCGGCCACGAATTTGGAGCCCAGCGTGGTGTTGACCGTGGCGGTCATGGACACCATGTTGCCGTCCTTGTCGATGATGGAAAAATGCATGGTGTGCATGCCCGGCTGCGGCGCATGCGCTGCCGGCAGCCACGACGAGCTGGTCGCCTGCTCCGGCAGGATGCTCTGGCGCAGGCCGTCGGCGTAGTACGGCGACAGCAGCATGTCGAGCGGCATCTTCACGAAATCCGGATCGCCCAGGTACTCGTTGTGGTCGCGGAACGCGCGGCGCATCGCTTCGACGATGTAATGGATGCGGTGCACCTGATCCATGTTCTTCAGGTCGATGCCGGCCAGGATGTTCAGCATCTCCGCGATCGCCACGCCACCGGAGGACGGCGGCGGCGCGGTGACGATCTTGTAACCTGCGTACTGCAACTCGATCGGCGTGCGTTCCTTCGCCTGGTAGCTGGCCAGATCGGCCAGGGTCCAGGTGCCGCCGGCGGCTTTCACCGCGGCGACCATTTCCGCGGCCACCGGGCCGGCATAGAAGCCTTTCGCGCCTTGCGCGGCAAACGCCTTCAGCGTGTTCGCCTGGTCCTTGTCGCGGAACAGGTCGCCTTCCTTGGGCAGCTTTCCACCGGGCATGAATTTGGCCGCCGACGCCGGATAGCGCTGCAGTATGTCGCGCGTATGCTCGATCGAGCGCACCAGCGCGCCGGTCGGATGGAAGCCGTTCTCGGCGAGACGGATCGCCGGACGCACGGACACGCTCAGCGGCAGCTTTCCGTATTTCGCCGACATGTAGGCGAGGCCTGCCGGCAAGCCCGGAATGCCGGCAGCCAGCGGGCCGTTGACCGAGGCGTCGCGATTGGGGCTGCCGTCCTTGTTGACGTAGTCCGCGCTGCTGACGGCTTTCGGCGCCATCTCGCGCGCATCGATAAAGGTGTCCTTGCCGGTGGACGCGTCATGGATCAGCGCAAGAAAGCCGCCGCCCATTCCGGAGGCTTCCGGCTGCACTACCGACAGCGACGTGGCCACGGCAACCGCGGCGTCGACCGCATTGCCGCCCTTGGCCAGGGTTTCGAAACCGGCCTCGGTGGCCAGCGCGTTGGCGCTGGCGATCGCGGCGGTCTTCGTCGCCACGTTGTCGCGCGCGTGGGCCACTACGGCGAACGTCGCCACCATCATCACGAGGACGGGCCGGGACCAGCGCCATGCAGGCCGGCGCGCGATCGCCCGATGTGCATTCAAGGCCGGCGATGGCGGCGTGTTTCGATCGGACATTCGTGCATCTCCAGAGGATGGTCGAGCATAGTCACTGGCGGCCGCACGCCACCAATGAAAAGACTGTTGCGTTGCATAACTGAAGGTTGTGGACGGCTCGCGAAAAGCGAAAAGCCCCGACGCGGAGCCGGGGCCTTTCGCGCCTGGAGCGAATGGAACCTACCAGTGGTAAGCGACTTTTCCGTACACGTACGCGCCCTGGAAGCCGAAGGGCGAACTCGACGAATAGGGGAAGGCACCGTCCTGGTCGGCATCCTGCGGCGACTTCTTCGGATAGGTGTTGAGCACGTTGTCGCTGCCGAGCGTGAACGTCCAGCGATCATGGTTGTAGCTGGCTGCCAGATCCAGCAGCCACTTGTGCGGATAGACGTCGTCGTCCAGGTAGCTCGTCGAACCGTACTCGGTGATGCGGCCGTAGCGGGTCAGCGTGCCGGTGAAACCCCAGTTGCCGACGCTGTAGGTCTCGTTGAGGATCAGCTTGCTGCGCGGCGCCGTATCGGCGAGCAGGCCCTTGATCGCGCTGCGGTTGAGGCGCTGGAACAGCAGGCCCAGCGAGTCGAGTACCGGCGGATTGGGCTTGACGTCGGTAACCTTGTTCTTGTGGTAGCCATAGCTGAGCGTGGACGAAAGCGTGCCGCTGTCACCGATGTTCGTGCGATAGCTGGTCACCAGGTCGATGCCCTGCGTGCGCACGGTGCCGGCGTTGGTGAAGTACGCCAGGCCGCGGTACTGCAGGTTGGTGACGCCGTTGGCGGCCAGGTAGGCGATCACTTCCGGGGTAGAGAGCGACAGCGAGCTCGACAGGGCGATGCGGTCGCGGACGGTGATCTGGTAGGCGTCGGCGGAGACGCTCCACTCGTTGTTCGGATTCCACACCGCACCGAAGGTGTAGTTGCGGGACTTCTCCGCTTTCAGCGGTTCGCTGCCCAGCAGCCGGGCGATCGGGTTGTCTACCGGCACCAGTCCGCGCAGGTAGATGCCAGGCGGCAGGCCCAGCGAGTTGCCCGGACCGACCGCCGCCGAGGTGGTTTCGGAATAATGCTGTTGGCCCAGCCCGGGCGCGCGGAACCCGGTGGATGCGCTGCCGCGCAACGCGAACGAGTCGGTGAAGTCGAAGCGGCCCGACAGCGCCGCCGACGTGGTGGTGCCGAAGTCGGAATAATCCTCGTGGCGGGCGGCGGCCGAGAAACTCAGCCGGTCGGTGAGGTTTCCTTCCAGCTGCACGTATTCGGCCATGTCGTGCCTGGCCACCGATATTTCATCCTGCGGTCCCCAGCCGGCAAAACCCTGGGCGCCACCGCTGACGCCGGACGTGCCGACGTAATACGACCCCGGATCGCCCGAGCGGACTTCGTAGCTTTGCCGCAACCACTGCGCGCCGAAGGAGAGCGTCAGCGGATTGGTCAGCCAGCCGGTTCCGATCTCCTTGGAGATGTCGAGGTCGACGGTCTGTTGCGAAGCCGACAGGATGCCGTCGTGGAAACTGGTCGGGCTGCTGCCGAAATCGTTCAGCATGGCGAAATTGACCGAGTTCTGCGTGCTGTACGACACCCGGTTGTTGCCGTAGTTGCCGCTCAGGTCCCAGTGCCAGCCGTTCACCACGCCGCGCAGGCCGGCGACCAGCGAACGGTCGGTGGAATCGCCATGCTCGCGCGGCAGGAAGCCCTCGGGGTAGACCAGCCCGATCAGCGGATTGCGCGGATACGGCGTATTGGTGCCGTAGCGGAAAAATCCTCGCGGCTCGCCGATGCGGCGCCCGTAATGGCCGAACGCGTAGAACTGCACGCCGGGCGTGATGTCGTATTGCGTGTTGAGGAACAGGTTCTTGTTCTTGAACGCCACCGTGCCGTAGTGGAACTTCACGCCGAGCTGGCTCACGCCCGGCCGGCGGTCCACGCCGGCGCGGTTGCTGGGGCTCTGGTTGCTGTCTTCCGCCGTGAGCCGCAGCCAGCCCTTGTCGCCGCCGAGGGGCACGCCGAAGTTGGCCGCGCCCTGCCATTGCCGCCCGTCGCCCGCGGAGTACTGGCCGGCGGAGGCCTGGATGTCGCCGCCCTTGGCGCCTTTTTTCAGGATGATGTTGACCACCCCGGAGAGCGCATCGGAGCCGTACTGCGCGGAGGCGCCGTCACGCAACACTTCGATGTGGTCGATGGCGGACAACGGAATCGTGTTGAGATCGATGCCCTGCGAGCCCTGGCCGATCTGGCCCAGGCTGAGCACCAGCGCGCCGGGATGCCAGCGCTTGCCGTCGACCAGCACCAGCACCTGGTCCGGCGACAGGCCGCGCAATTCGAACGGCCGCTGGAACGCGAACGTGTCCGACGCCGGCGCGAACGGGAAATTCAGCGAAGGGATGGCGCGCTCGAGGGCCTGGGTGAGATCGATCGTGCCGGTCTGTTTCAGCACGTCCGCGGAGATCACGTCGATCGGCGTCAGCGACGAGCTTTCGGTACGGTTGCCGGCACGCGTGCCGGTCACGACCACCGGACCCAGGTTCTTCACTTTCGCCGGTGTGTCGGTCGACTGCGCTGGCGCATCGCCTGCCGGCGGGCTGGCGTTCTGCGCCGCAGCGGTGTGGGCGAGCGCAAGCAGCACAGCCGCTGCCAGCATGGTCGGAACGATCCGGCCGGGACGCTTGTTCATGACATTCCCCCAAAGTGTTTTGCCGCAAGGTCGTCGTGGATCAGGGCGGTCGCGCGGCCCTGTCCGTCGACGCATGTCTGCCTGCAGATCATCTCGAAGCCCCCTTCGATGATGCGGCACGGTGTGGCCCTGCAAGTTGGCTTGACCAATGATCGCGATGCGTTCGGTTGGACATTCGCTCATCCCCGCAGCCCCGCGTCGAGCATAGTCACAGGCACGCGAACGCCACCAATGAAAAGACCGGCACGTTGCATAACTGGAGGTTGTGGACGCGCGGCCGCGATGTGGCGGGTGCGGCGCAGGTCGCGCCGGGCTTTTCTCAGGCTGGCGACAGCATCTGCCGCGCCAGCTGGCGCACCAGATCGAGGAAATGCTTCTGCAGCGGATTCAGCGGGCTGTCCTGCCGATAGACCGCATACAGCACGATGTCGAGCTGCAGTTTCAGCGGACGCGTCTGCACGGTCTCGCCGCCGCCGCGCGTGGCGGTGAACGGATCGACCAGCGCCAGGCCGGCGCCTTGCGCCACGAGCGAATACGCCAGCTGATAGGTCTGCACCCAGACCGAGGTCTGCGGTGCGGGAACCACCTGGCTCAGGTGGCTTTGCAGCATGCGGCCCAGCGCGTCCTGCATCGCGATGCCGACCATCGGCTGGCCGGCCAGCGCGGTCACCGGCAACGGTTGCGCCAGCTCCTCGGCCGACCACCAGCCGGGCGGCGCGATGACCATGACCTGGCCATGGCACAACGGCTCCTGCCGCAGCCCCTGGTGACTGGCGGACTGCAGCGTGAGGCCGATGTCCGCGTCGTGCAGCATCAGCGATTCGCACATTTCCGCCGAGTGCTGGGTGAACAGTTCAGCCGTGGTGCCAGGAAACTTCTTGCGCAGCAGCGTCGTCGCGTCGGGCACCAGCGCGTGCGCCAGGGTGGGCGTGCAAGTGACTCGCAACGGATCGCTTTCGGGACGGCCGATGTTGGCGGTGAGACGCTCCAGGTCGTGCAGATCCTGGATGATCTTTTCGACGCGGTGGCGCAGCAGCAGCGCTTCCGGCGTCGGCTGCAGGCGCCCGCGCACACGGCAGAACAGCGGAAAGCCGAGCTGGTGTTCGGCATGCTGCAACGCCTTGCTGGCCGCCGGCTGCGATACGTTGAGCAAATCCGCGGCGCCGGTCAGGCTGCCGGTGGTGAGCACGGCATGAAACAGCTCGATATGGCGCAGACGCATGTCGGTTGTTCGCCCCTCGGGAAAGCCTGGATCGGTCCGGCGCTAGATCCCGAGTGCACCATACGGGCCAACGCCACGCAAGCTTGCGATGCGCGCGGGCCCGACCTTTTGCTGACGCGCTCGCGTGAATCTAAAGCAGCCGCTCCGCTTCCAGTTCGCTTTTCAGATAGGCGTAGTAGATCGGCGCCGCGATCACGCCGGGCAGGCCGAAGGCGGCTTCCATCAGCAACATCGCGACCAGCAATTCCCACGCGCGGGCGCGTATCTGCGTGCCGACGATGCGGGCGTTGAGAAAATATTCCAGCTTGTGGATCAGGATCAGGAACACCAGCGCGGCGATGCCCACGCCCAGCGACACCGACAGGCCGGCCACCGCGATGGCCGTGTTGGAGATCAGGTTGCCGACCACCGGCAGCAGACCGAACACGAAGGTCACCACCACCAGCGTCTTGGCCAGCGGCACGTGGATGCCCAGCAGCGGCAGCAGCCCGAGCAGGAACAGCGCGGTGAACAGCGTGTTGATCAGCGAGACCTTGATCTGCGCGAACACGATGTTGTGGAAGGCGATGGCCAGATGCTGGCAGCGCATGCCCAGCGCCATCGCGAGCGGGCCCACCTGATGTGCCGGCCGCGCACGGCTGAGCGCGATGATGGCGCCCAGGATCAGGCCGATGATGATGTGCACGAAACCGCGCACCGCCTCCTTGCCGGCCAGCTGCAGCGTGCCGGCGTGTTTGCGCATGAGTTCGGCGGCGCCGACGCGCAGGTCCTCGACGCTGTCGGGCAGGTTGTTGACCAGCATCGGCGGCAGTTGCTGGCGCGCCTTCTCCACCAGCGGCATCAGCTGTTGCTGCCACAGCAGTTCGGGGTTGCCGATCTCGTTGTGGAACAGGCTGATGGCGCCGAGGATCAGCAGGATCAGCAGCCCCACCACGATCGCGCCCAGCACGGCCACCACCACCATGCGCGCGCGGTCGCCGGAGATGCGGCGGCCGAGCAGCGGCGTCATCGCACGCACCAGTTCGTAAACCAGCAGCCCGGCCAGCAGGGCGGACAGCAGATGGATGGCGATGACCGCGACCAGTGCCAGTGCGGCCAGCACGTAGCTGGCGTGGCGTATGGTCGACGAGGGCTCGCTCGAAGCAGGCAACGGGGAATCCATGCGGGCCGAATCGTGGGGCGGAAGCCGCAGTCTGTCAGCAGCGCGCGATGCCTGCCAGCCCTGCCTCATGGCTGTCGTAAACTGCGTTCATCGTTGCGCATCACCTCATCCAAGGAACCCCCTGCATGTCATTGCGCCACTCCGCGAGCCTGCTCGCCCTCGCCCTGCTGGCCGGTTGTGCCGCGTCACCCTCGCGGCCGGTGGCTGCACCGCAGGCGGCGGCCGCACCGCCGGCGGTGGCCGCCAATGACAACCTCAACGCCGTCGCGTGGAGCCAGACCGCGATCGAGCACGACCTGATCTACCTGCAGACCTACCGCGACGCGCAGTCGCGCCTGCTGGCCGCGCTGAAGGACCGCGACTGGAATGCACTCGCCAGCGACGACCGCGCGCCATCGGGCAAGCACCTCAAGCCGGCGGTGGTGCTGGACGTCGACGAGACCGTGCTGGACAACTCGCCCTACCAGGCCCGGCTGGTGCGCGACGGCGGCGAGTACAACGAGGCCGACTGGGCCGCATGGTGCAAGGAGGAACGCGCCCGCGCGCTGCCGGGCGCCGTCGAGTTCACCCAGTTCGCCGCCAGCCATGGCGTCGCGGTCATCTACATCTCCAACCGCGCGAAGGACCTGGACCAGGCCACCCTCGTCAACCTGCGCAAGGCCGGCCTGCCCGTTTCCGGGCCGGAAGCGTTCCTCGGCCTGGGCACCGTGGTCGAAGGGTGCGAGCAGTCCGGCACGGAGAAAGGCTGCCGGCGCCAGCTGGTCGCCCGCAGCCATCGTGTGCTGATGCAGTTCGGCGATCAGATCGGCGATTTCCTGACGGTGAACGCCAATACGCCGGACGGCCGGCGCAAGGCGATGGCGCCGTACCTGGGCTGGATCGGCACGCGCTGGTTCGTGCTGCCGAACGCGACCTATGGTTCGTGGGAGCCGGCGCTTTTCGACAACGACTGGAGCGCCAGTCCCGAACGCCGACGCCAGCAAAAAGTCGAAGCGCTGCACTATTGAAATAGTTTATTGAATATCAATGAGTTAGGCCATATAACAAAAGTATTGCCTTAATTTTAACGGACAAGTAATATTTCGCCTGCCAACCCTGCTGACCGACCCTTTTGCAGGCAAGGCCATTTCCCTTCCGGCTCTGCCGGATTTCCCCGTGAGGCTCCAGGCCCGCGGGGTTTTCTTTATGTGCGGCGTGAACGCCCTGCCCTTGTTTCCGGATCGCCGCGCCGCTTACCCTGCGCGATCACGGCCCGGCGCGACTGTCGTGCACCGCCGACCCTTACCGCGAGAATCCCATGCGCCTTTCCCTTTCGCGTTGCCTGCTGCTGCCGTTTGCCGCCGCGCTGTTGCTGAGCGCCTGCCATGGCAAAGAGGAAGCAGCCCAGCCCGGCGGCCATACGCCGGAGGCTGCGCTGCAGGCTTCGGTCGACCTGATCAAGGCTGGCGACTTCAACGGCCTGTGGAAACACGCGCTGCCGCCGGCCGACTACGCCAACCTGCGCGCCGACTGGAGCCGCCACCAGCAGGACGCCTCGCCGATCACCGCCGAAGACCGCGCCCGCTTCGACGAAACCATGCAGAAGCTCACCGGGCCGGATGCGGAAACCAGGCTGTACGCCGAATTGCAGCCGAAACTCGCCGGCATGCAGCAGCAATACAAGGATCAGCTGCCGGTGCTGATCAGCGTGGGCGAGGCGCTGGTGAAGAGCGGCGTCGCGCAGAGCAAGAACCTCAGCGATACGCAGAAGGCCCAGGCCAACAGCGTGATCGACGTGCTCGCGCCGTGGGCGCAGCAGACCCCGTGGTTCGACCAGGCCAGGGCGAAGCAGGCCATCGGCGTGGCGGTGGCGACGGCGCGCAAGCTGGACCTGAAGACCCCCGAACAACTGCGCACCATGGATTTCGACGCCGCGATGGGCAAGTACGCGACGGGCTATGCCGGGCTCAAGCAAATACTCGCCATCTACGGCCTGTCGGTGGATGACACGCTGAACTCGGTCAAGCTCACTCCGGTGTCCAGCAGTAATGGCCACGCCGTGGTCAAGGTCGACTACACCTTGCTGGGCAAGCCGCTTTCGACCGAATCGAAACTGGTGCAGCAGGACGGCCGCTGGTACAGCGAGGACATGCTGGAAAGCGCGCGCAAGGCCCATGAGCAGGCGAGCCAGCCGGCGGCCGCCGGGAGCGTCGCCGGTCCGGCCGGCAGGGACTGAACGTCGCAGCCGTTAGAATAGACGGATGCAAACGACTTCCACCGCAGATTCCACCGCCCCCCGCACGCGCGCGCCGTGGTGGTTCAACCTGGCTGGCCAGCTGCTGCAGCCGTGGGTACGCATCCGCCGCGACCCGGCGGAACCGGCCACCCTGCTGCAGGCCGGCGTGCCGGTCTGCTATGTGATCGAGCGCGATGGTTTTTCCGATGCGCTGATCCTGCAACGCGCCTGCCGCGAAGCGGGCCTGCCGAACCCGATGCGCCCGCTGGCCGGCACGCGTCGGCGCCGCTCGGTATTTGCCCTGGCGCGCCGCGATGGCCGCCTGCTCGGCCGCAACCGCAAGCGCGCGCCGAACGAGCCGCTGCGGCAGCTTGTGCGCTCGCTGGAAGGCATGCCCGAACGCGACATCCAGATCGTGCCGGTATCGATCTACGTCGGCCGCGCGCCAAGCCGCGACACCGGCTGGTTCCGCGTGCTGTTCTCCGAAAACTGGGTCATGGTGGGCCGCTTCCGCCGCTTGCTGGCGCTGCTGCTGAACGGGCGCGACACCGTCGTGCATTTTTCCGCGCCGGTGTCGTTGCGCAGCGTGCTGGCCGAATCCGGCGAACTTTCGCCGGAACGCTTCACGCGCAAGATCGCCCGCGTGCTGCGCACCCATTTCCACCGCATCCGCGCCGCGGTGATCGGGCCGGACCTGTCGCATCGGCGCACCGTGGTGGACGCCGTGCTGAACGCCGAACCGGTGCGCGCGGCGATCGCCGCCAGCGCCGCCAAGGAAAAGATCAGCCATGCCAAAGCCTGGCGCAAGGCACACAAGCTGGTGCTGGAAATCGCCGCGGATTATTCGCATCCGGTGGTGCGTTCGGTCTCGTTCCTGCTCGCCAACTTCTGGAACAAGCTGTACGACGGCATCGCCATGCACCACTTCGACAAGGCGCGCGCTGCGGCGCCGGGCCACGAAGTGGTCTACGTGCCCTGCCATCGCAGCCATGCCGATTACCTGCTGATGAGCTACCAGCTGCATGTATCGGGCGTGGTGGTGCCGCACATCGCCGCCGGCGTGAATCTCAACCTGCCCGGCATCGGGCCGATCCTGCGCCGCGGCGGCGCGTTCTTCCTGCGCCGCAGCTTCAAGGGCAACGCGCTGTACTCGGTGGTGTTCAACGAATACCTGGCGCAGTTGATCGATCGCGGCGTGCCGATCGAATACTTCATCGAAGGCGGCCGCTCGCGTACCGGCCGGCTGCTCGCGCCGCGCGCCGGCATGCTGGCGATGACGGTGCGCGCCTTCCTGCGCGCGCCGCGCCGGCCGGTGCTGTTCCAGCCGGTCTACATCGGTTACGAAAAACTGATGGAAGGCAAATCGTACGCCGGCGAACTCAGCGGGCAGGCAAAGGAAAAGGAATCCCTGCTCGGCCTGCTGCGCGGGCTCAAGGTGCTGCGTCAGCACTACGGCCACGTGGCCCTGAATTTCGGCGAGCCGATCGCGCTGACGCCGCTGCTCGATGCCGCCAGCCCGGACTGGCGCTCGGCCAGCGCCGATCCGGACGCCAAGCCCGAGTGGCTCAACAGCGTGACCGACCAGCTGACCGAACAGATCCAGGTCAACATCAACCGCGCCGCCGACGTGAACCCGATCAACCTGCTCGCGCTGGCCCTGCTGGCCACGCCCAAGCACGCGATGGCCGAGAGCGACCTGCTGACCCAGCTCGACCTCAGCAAGACGCTGCTGGAAGAATTGCCGTATTCCGATCGCGTCACGCTGACGCCGATGAACCCGCCGGCGATCATCGCCTACGGCGAGCAGATGGGCTGGATCCAGCGCGTGCAGCATCCGCTCGGCGACGTGCTCACGGTGAGCAGCGAACAGGCGGTGCTGCTCAGCTACTTCCGCAACAACGTGCTGCACCTGACCGCCACCGCCGCCTGGGTCGCCTGCTGCTTCCTCAACAACCGGCGCATGTCGCGCGCCTCGGTGCTGCGGCTGGGCCGGATCATCTACCCGTTCATCCAGGGCGAACTGTTCCTGCCGTGGGATGGCGAAGGTTTCGTCGACCAGCTGCAGGCGACCATCGACTTCTTCGTCCGCCGCGGCCTGCTGGAGGCCGTCAACGACGGCCGCACGCTGGAACGCAGCGCCGGCCAGGAAGACAGCGCGTTCCAGCTCAAGGTGATCGCGCGCAGCCTGATCCAGGCGTTCGAGCGCTACTACATCACCATCGCCGCGCTGGCCAAGAACGGGCCGCACACGATGACCGGCGCCGAGCTGGAGAACGCCTGCACGCTCACGGCACAGCGGCTGAGCCTGCTCAACGAATTGTCCGCGCCGGAGTTCTTCGACAAGGCGCTGTTTCGCGGCTTCATCCAGAAGCTGCGCGAGCGCCGCATCGTGTGGACCGACGACGCCGGCAAGCTCGACTACGACACCGCGCTGGAGGGCATGGTGCGCGATGCGCGGGTGATCCTTTCGCGCGAGGTGCGCCACTCGATTCTGAAGATCACGCCAGGCAACCACGAGAAGGACATGGCGGCCGAAGCCAGCAAGGAAGCGGCCGCCGACATCCCTTCCGACATCGCGTCGGAATCGGCAACGCCCGATGGCGACCATCTGCCGGCGGACGCGTCGGCCGCCGACCTGCATCAGCGCCATGTGGCCGCCGAACATCACGAGCACGGGCACGCCGACGCCGGCCGCGTCGAAGCCGCCGGCGACCCCGATCAACCCCAGCTTCCGCTCTGACACCTGTAGCATGACCCCATGACCGAACAGCAGCCCAAAACCAGCCCGGACTCCACCACCCACTTCGGTTTCCGCGACGTGCCCGTGGGCGAAAAGCAGAAGCTGGTCGGCCAGGTGTTCACCTCGGTCGCGCGCAGTTACGACCTGATGAACGACCTGATGTCGTTCGGCGTGCATCGGCTGTGGAAGCGCCATTTCGTCGCCGTGAGCGGCGTGCGCCGCGGTGACCGCGTGCTGGATCTGGCCGGCGGCACCGGCGACATCGCCGCGCTGCTCCGGCCCGTGGTCGGCGACGAAGGCGAGGTGGTGGTCGGCGACATCAACGCGGCCATGCTTGGCGTCGGCCGCGACCGCATGACCGACCGCGGCCTGGTCGCGGGCCTGCGCTGGGCCCAGCTCAACGCCGAGGCGCTGCCGTTCCCGGACAACGCGTTCGATGCGGTGACCATGGCCTTCGGCCTGCGCAACGTCACCGACAAGGACAAGGCGCTGGCGGACATCTGCCGCGTGCTCAAACCGGGCGGCCGCCTGCTGGTGCTGGAGTTCTCCAAGGTGCAGAGCGAGGCGTTCGGCAAGCTGTACGACTTCCACTCCTTCAGGATCCTGCCGAAGCTCGGCCAGCTGTTCGCCGGCGACGCCGACAGCTACCAGTACCTCGCCGAATCGATCCGCAAGCATCCCGATCAGCAGACACTGAAGGGCATGATGGAGCGTGCCGGCTTCGGCCGGGTCGAGGTGCGCAACCTCAGCAACGGCATCGTGGCGATCCACCGCGCATACAAGCTCTGAACGCCGTGCCGCGGACGATGACCGCACCGGGCGATTGACCGGGACGACGGGTCGG
>Ga0207664_10000398_pt1 | contig 31203 bp, 27 predicted proteins | sample LARL83metaG_FD_184349 | JGI IMG/M metagenome (GOLD analysis project Ga0207664, IMG submission 184349) | Corn, switchgrass and miscanthus rhizosphere microbial communities from Kellogg Biological Station, Michigan, USA - LAR L8-3 metaG... | ecosystem: Host-associated > Plants > Roots >... | reverse complement strand
ACTGTCAGCACGTTATGTTCCGGCAGGAACACTACGACAGTAGCGGCGAACCATTTTTTATTTCAATTCCTCCAACCGCCTCGCGAGGAAACGGCGCTCCGGCTCCTGCCGCGCCAGGGCCAGCGCCTTCTCATACGAAGCACGGGCCTCCGGCAGCCGCCCCAGCCTGCGGCACAGATCGGCACGGGCAGAGTGCGCGAGATGATAATTGGCGAGTTTCTCACGCGCCAGCAAGTCATCGATGAGACGAAGACCCTGCTCCAGTCCTTCGCTCATGGCGACGGCCACTGCGCGGTTCAGTTCGACGACCGGGGATGGATGAATCTGAAGCAGCCGGTCGTAGAGCAGCGTAATCTCGCGCCAGTCGGTGGATGCCGCCGACGAGCTTCCGGCGTGAACGGCCGCAATCGCCGCCTGCAGAGTGTAGGCGCCGAAGCGCCGCGATCGAAGAGCGCTCTCGGTGAGCGAGATGCCTTCGGCGATCTGCTCCTTGTTCCACAACGACCGATCCTGCTGCTCCAGCAGAATCAAGTCTCCATCGGGAGAGGTTCTGGCGGCGCGCCGCGATTCCTGCAGCAGCATGAGCCCCACGAGGCCCATCACCTCGGGTTCTTGAATTAGGTGAAGCGTAAGAAGGTCAAGCAGCAATCTACCCAGACGGATTGCTTCGCGGCTGAGGTCGGCGCCTGTTGTTTCTGCGGAATAACCCGCGTTGAAAACCAGATACACAACCTGAAGTACTGCTCCCAACCTTGCCGGTAACTCCTGCGACACTGGCACCTGGTAAGGAATCGCCTTATCGCGGATGACCGCTTTCGCGCGAACGATGCGTTGCGCCAGCGTTGCGGGTGTAACGAGAAATGCCCGGGCAATCTCCTCCGTGGTCAGGCCGCAGACTTCGCGCAGGGTGAGCGCAACCTGTCCCTCCGATGACAGAGCGGGATGGCAGCAGGTGAAGATGAGACGAAGGCGGTCGTCCTCGATCTCGTCTTCCTGGTTTTGATTCTGGTTCTGAGGCGGTTCGCTGTTGTGCACTTCGATGTGCAGCGCAAGATCTTTCTGAGCGCCGTCGAAGCGCGCCCGCCGGCGCATCCCGTCAACGGCCTTGAAGCGTGCGGTTGAAATCAGCCATGGACGCGGATTGTCTGGGATGCCGGCCAGGGGCCATTTGTCCAAAGCAGCTGCAAAGGCCTCGTGCATCGCCTCTTCAGCGAGATCAAGATCGCCGAGCAGCCGCACTAGCGTAGCCAGAATCCTTCCCGATTCAGACCGGTAGAGAGTCTCTATGGCCTTGCTGAGTTGTTCGGGCACAGGTGGCGGCATCCCTGTCAAACTAGCAAACCGCCTGACTCGGCACAACCGGCTCTCCCTCTCGTGTAGGACGGACACTCTTGTCCGTCGCCGTTGTTCTTGCCCTTGTTGTTGTTCTTGCTCTTGCCGTTTGTTCTTGCCCGTGTCTTTGGTTTTAGCCCTGTCACTCCCGGAACAACTCCCAAGCCTCCAGGAAGGCCTCATACTTGTGTCCCTTCTTATGCGGAGACACCCAGATATTCCCTATCAACTTCGTCGTAACCTTCGGATTTTCACCGGTGGTTGAATCTGGTTCTCTCTATGCGATCGGCTCTCCTCCGGATCTTCAGAACCGAACGCCCATCACATGGCATCCATAAGCCTTGATGAAAACGCCCTGCGATGAAGCTTCAATACGATCATCGGCTGCGGGAGTCCCGTGCAGGCCGGAGGCGAGAGCCTGGATATTGGTTGCGACCATTCTCGGTTCGAGCATGGCTTTCATCGACAGCACGGTCGTCAATGTCGCTCTACCCGCAGTCCAAGCCACGTTTCACGCAACTCTGGTGGATGTGCAATGGGTGGTTGAGTCTTATGGATTGTTTCTGGGTGCGTTGATTCTAGTCGGCGGCTCGCTCGGTGACCTGCTTGGCCGCCGTCTGATGTTCGTCGCCGGGGTCGCGATTTTTGCCGTCGCCTCCGCCGGTTGCGGCGTTGCCTCCAACATTCACCAGTTCATCGTCTCGAGAAGCATTCAAGGTGTAGGAGCGGCACTCCTCGTGCCCGGCAGCCTTGCGATTATAAGTTCATCTTTCGACGAGAAGAGTCGCGGCCAGGCAATCGGCACGTGGTCGGGTTTTACCGCGATCACAACTGCGATTGGTCCGGTTCTCGGTGGCTGGCTGATTGAACATGCTTCCTGGCGGTGGGTGTTCTTCATTAACCTCCCACTTGCGGCGATGGTCGTCGCCATTTCGACGTGGCGGATTCCGGAGAGCCGCAGCGCTGGCGCCGGGCGCATAGATTGGTTAGGCGCGCTCCTTGCCACTGTCGGACTAGGTGGTTTGGTAAATGGATTTATCGACTCGGTCAGCCTGGGTTGGAGAAATCCTCTGGTTTGGGGAAGTTTGACCATTGGCTGCGGCTGTCTTGTTGCGTTCGCATTTGTCGAGGCTAACGTCGCTTCGCCGATGCTCCCGCTGTCCCTGTTCAAATTCCACAGCTTTAGTGGCGCGAACTTGCTGACGCTGTTTCTATATGCCGCGATTGGAATTTTCTTTTTCTTATTTCCATTGAATCTGATCCAGGTCCAGGGATATTCCGCGACGGCTGCTGGCGCTGCCGTGCTTCCTTTGATTCTCCTGATGTTCCTTCTTTCCCGCTGGTCTGGCGGACTCGTCGCGCGTTATGGCCCAAGAGGTCCGCTGATCATCGGCCCCCTCGTGGTCGCGTCCGGTTTCGTTCTGTTCGCTATCCCCTCGGTTGGAAATAGCTACTGGAAGGCGTTCTTCCCTGCGGTGCTTGTTCTGGGTTTCGGTATGGCAGTCACCGTGGCTCCTCTAACCACGGTGGTTATGAATTCAGTAGATCAAAACCGAGTCGGTACCGCCTCTGGAGTCAACAATGCGGTGGCGCGCGTAGCAGGGGTACTTGCGATTGCCGTGTTCGGGATTGTCATGGTCAGCGCTTTTGCAATTCACCTGAATCACAAACTCGCGCGCCTCTCTCTGCCGCCAGGCGTTCTACAGGAGATTCAGGCAGGCGAAATCAGGCTCGCAGGCCTGCAGCCCCCCGCTGGCCTCGATTCCACTACAAATTCCGCCGTTAAGGAATCAGTTGGCGGAGCATTTGTATTTGGGTACCGAATTGTAATGTTCGTTTGCGCTGGCCTGTCTCTGGCAAGTGCGGTTGTTGCGTGGTTCATGATTCCGAAGGGGAGGGCTCACTAGCTTTGTTTTTCCCCTCCCATCTGCGAAACTGACCACTGACCATTTCAAAGAACGCTAGAAGCTAGGAGCTAGCAGCTAAAAGCTGCCCATGGGCCGCATCCACGTACTCTCGGAGAACGTCGCCAACAAAATCGCCGCCGGCGAGGTGGTGGAGCGCCCTGCCTCAGTGGTCAAAGAAATGCTCGAGAACTCGCTCGACGCCGGCGCAACCCGTATCAAGATCAGCGTCGAGGCAGGCGGGAAAAAGCTCATCCAGATTACCGACAACGGATGCGGCATGGTCCGCGACGACGCCATGCTGGCCTTTGAGCGCCACGCGACCTCGAAGCTTAAGGACGCTGAAGACTTGCTGACTGTCGCCACCCTGGGATTCCGCGGAGAGGCGCTGCCTTCGATTGCGTCGGTGTCCCGACTGCGGTTGGAGACCCGGGCTGAAGAAGAAGCCTCCGGGACCGTTGTTGAGATCAACGGCGGTAAGATTGCGCGGGTAGAAGAGGCCGGGTTGCCGCTCGGAACTTCCATCACCGTGCGCGATCTCTTCTTTAATACGCCGGCGCGCAAGAAATTTCTGAAGGCCGAGTCCACCGAGTTGTCGCACATCGCGTCACTGGTCACGCACTACGCCTTAGCGCATCCGGAAAAACATTTTGAGTTGCACTCGGCGGCCAATGCCATGCTGGTTGCGCCTCCGGTCGCGGGATACAGCGAGCGCGTCTACCAGGTGTTCGGCAAGGAGACGCTCGATCAGCTGATTCCGGTGGCGGCCCGGCAGCCACTCGAACATGTGGGACTGCCGCAGCCTCCGCCGTGGCGCCGCAAGGAAGTGGACGAAGACGGCGAGCCGGTTGTGCCTGCAGACCCGGGCGAGATTCGCGTTCACGGTTTCGTCTCAAAGCCCGAGATTCAGAAGCTGAACCGCAATTCGATCTTCGTGTTCGTAAACGGGCGCCTGATTCGCGACCGACTAGTGCAGCATGGGCTTACCGAGGCGTACCGGAACATTATTCCGCCGTCGGTCTATCCGGTCGTGCTGCTGTTTCTCGAATTGCCGGCGGGCGAAGTCGACGTCAATGTACATCCGTCGAAAACAGAAGTGCGCTTCCGCCAGCAGAGCGTGATGCACGACTTCGTCCGCGACTCGGTAAGGGCAGCGCTGATGAAGGCGCGTCCCGTCCCGCAGTTCGTGACAGAGATGCGCGCCCACGCCACGGCCAGCACAGCCCTGACGCCGGGAGCACTGACACCGGCGCTGACACCGGGAACGCATGTGCTGGAACCAGGGCCCGACGGCTTCCGCCTTCCGGCTACCGGGGTTGAGTTTCCGGAAGCCGGAGAGCGGAAGCCGGAAGCCGATGTTTTCGGATTTGCGCTTCAGGCGCCGGTGCCGCCTCCGGTCTCTGCGCGCTTTCAGTTTGAAGGCGGAATCGCCGTCGAGGCGAATGCAGCGGTCTCCCTCGCACGCGCGCCCGAAACAATTCCCGACGATGGATGTGCGCCTGCGCTCGACGTCGGCGAAGAAGAGCCGACATTGTCATCACTCGGCACGCTCAGGCCGCTGGGGCAAATAAGAAATTCATTCATCCTCGCAGTCAACGAAGACGGCCTCTGGATCGTGGACCAGCACGTCGCCCACGAGCGCGTATTATTCGAGCGCATTCTGAAGCAACGCGCTGCACAAAAAGTCGAAAGCCAGCGCCTGCTGATGCCGATCGTGCTCGAGTTATCCCCAGCACAGCAAGCCGTCTTCACCGAAATCTCCGACGAACTCCAGCACAACGGATTCGAAGCTGAACCTTTCGGAGCCCGCAGCGTAGCAGTAAAAATCGCACCCGCCGGCGTAGACGCAGCCGCAGTCGAACACATGCTCCACGAATTGCTCGATCAGTTCTCCCGCGAAGAGCAATCCCTCAACCTGGAAAAAATCCGCGCAAGAATCGCCGCCTCCATAGCTTGCCACGCCGCGATAAAGGTGAACATGCCGCTCGACCAACCTAAAATGCAATGGCTCCTCGCAGAATTAGCCAAAACCGACCACCCGTCTTCCTGCCCTCACGGCAGGCCGGTGGTGTTGCGGTATTCTGTGAAGGATATTCAGAAGGCGTTTAAGAGGATTTAGCGACTTCGGATGCGTGCAGGTGGATGATCTTCCATCCGGGGGCGAGCTTCTTCAGGATGACTGTGCGGCGATTGATGAAGCCGGGACGGTCGTCGAGATGGAAGGTCACGATGGCTAGGTCGCCGGCGATTTGAATCTTGAGGTCGCGCGGTTGAATGTCCATGTAAGGGCCGGTGGTTCTTCCGGCACGAATCTGCTCGAAGACCTGACGGAAGGAATGTTCGAACTCTGCGCGACCGTCGGCGCGGTTGGGAACGGCGCGGGGATAAAAGACCGTCGCATCGTCGGCGAAGGCGGTACGGAAGTTTTCCCAGTCGAGATTGTCGAAGGCCTGAATGAATGCGGCTAAGGTCTTCTTGACTTCTTGTTCTTTTGCCGAGGTTTTGTCCTGGGCGAGGGCATGGATCGAGACCAGCGCCATCAGTGTCAGTGCGAGGATGCGGTTCATAGGAACAGCAGTATATCGTTGGGCTCGACGGGCGGGGCGCATTGGGTGTGATCTAATCTTTAATACGACCGACCAAGAATGTCCGAGCAAGTATGACTGAGCAGGAACTGCAGTTGATGCGGCGGGAGAAGTGGCGACTGGATGGGAAACCCATCCGGACGATCGAGCAGGCGCGCGCATTTTTGGAAGAAGTGGGATTTTGTTTGATGTATCCGAAGCGGCCGGCGCTGCTGGCGCCGACGTTCATTGGGGCGTTCGTGGGATCGGAGCACGGGTTGCCGGGGTGGCAGCATGCGTTCAAGGATCCGCGGGCGGCGGAAGCGACGGAGTTGATGGTGCGGTTGCTACGCGAGCGGTCGGCGTTTGAAGCAAATCTGTTCGATGAGAACAACGGGTTCCTGGTGGCGGCCTCGGCGTTTCCTTACTTTTATGCACTGGTGGGAGAGCGGAATCCGAAGCAGGCGCCGAAGGCGGGATCGCGGTCGGCTTACTCGGCGTTGGCGTGCGATGCGTTTGAGTTGATTCGGAAGGATGGTCCGATCTCGAAGCAGAAAATGCAGGACGTGCTGGGCGGAAGCGTGTCGCTCGCGGCTCTCGACGGGGCGCTCGGCGAGTTGTGGTCGAAGCTGCGCATTACGCGCGTGGACTACAAGGAGAGCGGGGGTTCGGTGTGGGATCTGCTAATCCGCTGGGCGCCGGACGCGGTGAAAGAGGGCGTGGGACTCTCGGTGCAGGAAGCGCTCACGGCGCTGCTTTCGAAGTATCTGGATTGCGTGATTGCGATTGAGCAGGCGGACCTCGAGATATTTTTTGGAAACTTCATTGCACGGTCGAAAGTGAAGGACGCGGTCAACGCGCTGTTGGCGGCACGGGAGTTGAGTTTCGTGCATGTGAGTGGGCGGTCGATGCTGCAGATCACGCCGGAGAAGGCGGCGTTTGTGCCGGTGGAGCGGACAACAGCCAGACAGCGGAAATGAGTTGGCGCGAAACAATCGAAGAGAACGGATTCGCCGTTGTCCCGGGATTGTTTTCATCGGACTGCATGGATCGATTGCTCGATGCGGTCGATCGGCTCGCGCCACGACGTAGCAGGGCCGGTATCAGGCACGCCTTGGGGTTAGCCCCGGTTGCTGGAATGGCTCGACAGACGCAAGTGATTGCACTGGCACGTGGGGTGCTTGGTCTGAAGGTATTTCCCTTCCGGGCGACTCTGTTCGACAAATCGCCGCAGTCGAATTGGCTGGTCGTTTGGCATCAGGATACGGCGTTGCCGCTTCGCGAGCGGGTTGAGGCGCCCGGCTGGGGGCCGTGGTCGATGAAAGAGGGCGTTCCCTATGCACACGCTCCTGCGGCTGCGCTGTCACAGGTGCTGGCTCTGCGTATCCATCTGGATGACTCGACGGCTGACAACGGGCCGCTGCGTGTGCTCCCTCGCACGCACCTGCTCGGAGTGTTGAGTGACGACAGGCTGCACGAGCTATCGATGCAGATCGCGCCAGTCGATTGTGTTGTTCCGAAGGGTGGGGTCGTGGCGATGCGTCCTTTGGTTGTGCACTCGTCGTCGAAGTCGCGGGTGGATATGCCGAGGAGAGTTTTGCATATTGAGTACGCGGCAACGGATTCGATTGCTGAGCCTTTCGAGTTAGCGACTGCCTAACGGCGCCCCCCAGCGGCTAAAGCCGCGACGACTTGGCAGCGGTAACGGCACGACCAAAGTCGTGCCCTTCCCGAAGCCACTACACTCCCAAAGTCATTGCTCCTTCCCAAAATCTTTGCTTAAGATCAGTCAACCAAAGTGACGGGATCGTTTTCAGCGACGGAATTCTCTCGGACGTATCGCGGGCGGCTGGCACCTTCGCCGACTGGGCTGCTGCACATGGGGCATGCGCGGACGTTTTGGATTGCGGCGCAACGGGCTGCGCAACGTCACGGACAGTTGGTCTTTCGCAATGAAGATCTGGATCCGCAGCGGTGTCGGGCGGAATTCGTGGAGGTGATGATCGAAGATCTGCACTGGCTCGGGATTGAGTGGAGTGAGGGTCCGGATTGCGGCGGGGCGTTTGGGCCTTATGTGCAGAGTGAGCGGCGGGGGCATTACCTGGAGGCGTGGCGGAGGCTGCGCGAGCTGGGATTTATTTATCCGTGTACGTGTTCGCGGAAGGATGTGGCGCAGGCGGCTGGGGCGCCGAATGACGGGGATGATGAGCCGGTGTATTCGGGGAAGTGCCGGCCTGGCTCGGCGCTCAGGGCCGCCGGCCTTCGGCCCTTCGACTCGCTCCGCTCGCTCAGGGCAGGCTCTGGCGGGACGGCCGAGGCGGCTTTCGCTACACGAGCCGAGCCTGCGGGAGTGAATTGGAGGTTTCGTGTTCCGGATGGGGATGAGATTTGTTTTACCGATTTGCATCTGGGGCGGCAGAGGTTGGTCGCGGGGAGTGATTTTGGGGATTTTATTGTTTGGAGGCGCGACGACGTACCGGCTTACCATTTGTCGGTTGTTGTGGATGATGCGGCGATGCGGATTACAGAGGTTGTGCGCGGGGCGGATTTGTTGAAGTCGACGGCGCGGCAGATTTTATTGTTTCGGGCGCTCGGTTTGACTGTGCCCGATTATTATCACTGCGATTTGGTGCGGGATGAGGCCGGGGTGCGGTTGGCGAAACGGCATGATGCGCTGAGTATTCGGAAGTTGCGGGAGTTGGGGTGGTCGGCAGAGAGGGTGCGGTCAGGCGTCTAGAGGTCAATGAGCTTGCGGCTGAAAGACTTGAACCGCTAAGGACGCCAAGAAAAACGCTAAGTACGCTAATGGAGCCTTCGGTACCGCTGTGGTTGGGTCCGCCTTGAAGCCTGCCTCGGCTGCCCGTAAACTTAAAAGATGCACGTGCATGTTCATGGTGCGGGCGGGGCTACGCGGGTTTTGAAGATCTCGCTCGGCGTGACGCTCGCTTATATCGTGCTGCTGGTGGTGGCCGGGATTCGGGCGCATTCGCTGGCGCTGCTGTCTGAGGCGGGACACAATCTATCGGATTTCCTCGCGTTGGCGCTATCGCTCGTGGCAGTGTATTTCCAGTCGCGTCCGGCCAACTCCACCAAGACTTACGGGTACCAACGCGCCGGAGTGCTGGCGGCGCTGGTGAACGCGACGTCGCTGGTGGCGGTGTCGTTTTTCATCTTCTACGAAGCTGTTAATCGCCTGCAGCATCCGGAGCACGTGCACGCGAGCGTGATGATGTGGGTGGCGGGGGCCGGCGTCGTGATGAACGGCGCGATTGCGTTGTTGCTCTATCGCTCAGGGGGCGACGTCAACATACGCAGCGCGCTGCTGCATGAAGTCGGCGACACGCTTTCGACGGCGGCCGTGATCGCTGGCGGCTGGGCGATCCTCGTTACGGGAAATTACTGGATTGATTCCGCGCTGTCGTTGGGGATCGGGGCGCTAATTCTGTGGTCAGGGTTTGGGATTGTGCGCGAGACGCTGAACATTTTGCTGGAAGGCACGCCGCGCGGGATGAAGCTGGAGAAGATTGCGTCTGTCATCCAGTCGGTCGAGGGTGTCAACGACGTGCATGATCTGCACGTGTGGAGCATTGGATCGGAGACGCACGCGCTATCGTGCCACATTTCGATTGCCGACATTCCTCCGTCGGTCAGCGAGCGCATTCTGCGCGATGTGAAAGAGTGCCTGCACCATGACTTCCGCATTGACCACACGACGATTCAGTTCGAGCACGTAGTGTGCGAAGTTGCGCACGGGTGCGTGATTCCGGTGAGCGAGAGCGAAGAACATCATCATCATCATAGCCGCTGAACGAACACAGTTCAGAGTTTCAAGGTTTCAAAGTTTCAAGTTAAAAATGCATTGGAGTCAGTCCTAGCGTCATCTTCGACTGATAGTGGTAGAATTCCCCGCCGCAAATAAAATCCTTCAGGAGAACTTCATGAAGCGATATCAGTCGCTTGTGTTAGTCGCATGCCTGGCAGTGCTCTACCTTGATGCCGCGATCAGTTTGGGACAGGGCGGAACGAAGGCAGTGGATGCCGTTCGGGCCGCCGATCAGGAGTGGATGAAAGTGTTCGCGGCGAAAAATCTGGAGAAGTCGGTGGCGTTTTGCGATGAGAGTGGAGCGGTGTTGTCGTCGAATGCTCCGGCCGCCAACGGCCGGGATGCGATTGCGAAATTGTTTAGCGGCTTTTTTCAACTGGCGAATTTGAAGATCAGTTGGCTGCCGAACCGCGCCGACGTCGCGAAATCAGGAGAGTTGGGGTATACGAGTGGGGCGTATGAGATGACTTTTAACGATCCGACCGGGAAAACAATTTCGGACAAGGGGAAGTATGTGACGGTCTGGAAGAAGCAGACAGATGGAAGTTGGAAGGTCTTGCTGGATATTTTCAATACGGATTTGCCGGCGGGGACGTAGGCCGAAGCGCGGAAACCAAGCGAGCGGAGGATTTATGAAAAACCATTTGCGTGCGTTTATGACTGCCTTATTGCTGGTAAGTATGTCGCCGGTGTTTGCGCAAGACAGGCCAGAGCCCAAGACCGTCGCAGACTCGGTGAACTTCGTCTGGAAGGACATTGAGAGGGATTTTGTGGCGCTGGCGGATGCCATGCCCGAGGAGAAATGGAACTTCAAGCCGACGCAGGGCGGGTTCAAAGATGCGCGCACCTTTGCCGAGCAGGTGAAACATGTAGCGTGCGCCAACGAGGCGTGGGCGAAGAAGATGGAGCGACAGAAGACGCCGGAGCGGTGCGACACGGGCGGTCCGAATCCGGCAAAGACGAAGGCCCAGATCATGGCTTATTTGCGTGATTCGTTCACGACGATTGATAAAGTCGTCGCGGACACGAATGCGGAGAATTTGTTGCAGGCGACCCCTGGACCTTATTGGGGAACCAACCGGCTGTCGTCGCTGACGGCCGCGGTGTGGCATGTCTCCGATCACTACGGGCAGTTAGTCGAGTATCTGCGGATGAATGGGATTGTGCCGCCGGCGAGTAGGTGAGAAAGAAAGGTTTCAAAGTTTCAAGGTTTCAAGAGAATAAGGTGTCAGGGTTTCAAGGTAAGAACTGTCGGCCCCGGTTATTAATTTTGATCTCCCGAATTTGTATTACCTGGTGCCTGCGAGGCGAATATCTCCCTCACCCGCTCGATCGTGTCCGCTTCTTCTGGTGATTTATCGGGGCGAAGGCGGAGGATTCTGGGGAAGCGGAGGGCGTAGCCGCTTTCGTGGCGGTCGGACTGCATCATGTTGTTGAAGGCCACTTCGAGAACGATTTTTGGCTCGACGATTCTCTTGAATCCCTGATCTTCTACGGTGTGATCTAAAAACCACTGCGTCATCTCGGCGATCTCGACGTCGGTGAGGCCGGAGTAGGCCTTGCCGATGTTCACGAGTTTGTCGCCGTTGCTGTCTTTATCCCTGTCCCAGACGGCGAAGGTGTAATCGCTGAGGACGCCGATGCGCTTGCCGTGACCGTACTCGACGGCGGTGACGACGACGTCGAGGGTAGCCAGTTCGCGCTTCATCTTGAGCCAGGATTTGCCGCGCTTGCCGGGTGAGTAGGCCGAGTTGAGGTCTTTGATCATGAGGCCTTCATTGCCGCGTTCCTGGGCGGAGGCGAAGAGTTGTTCGAGTTCGTCGGCGGTTGTCGCGTGGAAAACAGGAGCGCGGAGGATGGTTGCGGTGGTTTGATGGTCATCTGCGAATGCCAAGGTGGATTGTCCTTTTTTTCGCGATGCGGCTTCGTCCGTGAGGCGCGGGGCGGCGAGCAGGTCGTCGAGAATTTGTGCTCGCTCGCGGAGCGGACGATCGAGGACCAATTCGCCATTCGCGAAGAGGACGTCGAAGACGAGGAACGCGACGGGAGTGTCACGCAACATTTTGTCGCTTACTTTCTTCCGACCGAGGCGCTGCTGAAGGACGCTGAAGGGGCGGGCGCGGTTTTCGGTTGGATCCCAGGCGACGATTTCTCCGTCGAGGATAGCGTCTTGAGGGAGGCCGGCCAGGGCGTCGGGGAGTTCGGGGAAAGATTCGGTGATTTCGTCGCGGGTGCGGGAGAAAAATTTTACCTCGCCGTCGGAGATGTGGGCCTGCGCGCGGATGCCGTCGTACTTATCTTCGACGGCGGTGTCGGTGAAATAGCTGAGACCTTCGTCGGAGGAATCGATTGGGCTGGCGAGCATGAATCCGAGCGGGTGAAACAGGCGCATGCGAGCTTCGGCGAGTTTGCCTTCGGAGGCCAGGCGCAGGGTTTGGCCGATGTCGCCGAGGAGCATGTTGGAGCGTTGGACGTCGGAGAGCGATGCGGCATAGGCACGGGCGATGGCGTCTTCGACGAGACTTTCTTTCAGGCCGATGCGCAAGTCACCGGTCATGATCTTGATGATGTACTTGGCTTCGAGTGGAGTGGCGCGGGAGAGTAGGTCGCGGGTGAGAGTTGCTTTTGGCGCGGGGCCGCGGGTGGCTGCGATCTGACGAAATGTGCGTTCGACTTCGAGCACGTTGAGACCTTGACCGGGACGCTCGGGGAGAATTTCTCCGGCGATTGCGCCGAGGTCGCCATGACGGCGGTAGGCCGCGGTGAGATCGGCATCAGCTTTTCCTGAAAGGTCGGCGACGATCTGCCAGAGGGAGCGTCCGCCGACTTGCAGCGTGGTTTCTTCGAAGGCGGCGAAGGCGCGGCCGGAGAGGAAGACGGCGGAGACGGCGGCTTCGTCAGGGGTGCGAGAGTTCAAGTAGTCGGCGACGATGCCGGTCTTCAGCAATATCTTGGTAGTGGCGGCGATGGCTTCGCAGGCTGTGGCTAGGTGCAGCATGAAGGTCCTTAACTAATCAAAAACTTGCATCCGCCGGGTGCGTCTGACAGTTAGAGCCGGGAACGCTCTTCTAACTTACTGACAAGACAGGCGCTTCGCTTACTTTTGAGCCGCTTGGATCATCATCGGACTGTGGTAACCTACTGTTTGGTACGTGTCCCCCGGAAGGATCATCTAATACCCGTGCGTCTACGAAATTACCTGCGATTCCTGGCTGCCGTCCAGTTGCTGCCCGCGCTTGAGAGCGGGGAAGAGACCTTGGTCGGCGGACAAGCCGTGCTTGAGGGCGTGATGATGCGCTCGCCGCATGCGTGGGCGATTGCTTGCCGCAAGCCTTCGGGCGAAGTGGTCACGATGAGTGAGCCGCTGGAGCGGCCGTCGGAGAAGCATAAGTGGATGGCGTGGCCGATCGTACGCGGCGTGATGACGCTGGGATATGCGATGAATCTGGGATATCGGGCGCTGAGGTTTTCGGCGAACGTCGCGATTGAAGACATGATGCAGGAAGAGGCAGGGGCTGCGAAGGCTGAACCGGTGCAGAAGGCCGTCGAAGCGGCCAAGCCTGCGAGTTCGGATGAGACGCGCGAGAAGGCGGCGAGCATCAGCACTTGGCTGGCCGCGGTCAATATTGTGATCTCGTTGGCGTTCTTCATCTTCATGTACAAGTACATTCCCCTGCTGGCGGCGACGGAGTTGAAGAAGATTGATCCGGCGTTGGGTGGACGAATTGTTTTCAACCTGATTGATGGTGGGATTCGGCTGGTGCTGTTCCTGCTGTTTATTTGGGGCGTTTCGCTGTGGAAGGATATTCGGCGGGTGTACGAGTATCACGGAGCAGAGCACAAGACGGTGTTTGCGTTTGAGAATGGCGACCCGCTCGAGACGACGGCGGTGCAGAAATATTCGACGTACCATCCGCGGTGTGGGACGAGTTTTCTGATGACCGTGATGCTGATCTCGATCGGCTTCTACATGCTGATTCCTTACACTACATTCTGGGCGCGTTTTGCGTCGCGCATTGTGCTGCTGCCGGTGATTGCTGGCGTGTCGTATGAGATTATTCGCTTTGCTGCGAAACATCGCGGGTCGCTCTTTGCGCTGATGACCCTGCCTGGGCTATGGCTGCAACGTATTACCACCAAGCCTCCATCGGATGACCAGGCACAGTGCGCGATTGACGCGCTCGATAAGGCGATGGCGTTAGAAAAAGAACGCGGTGGCGAACTGGTGATTGCCTAGGGGAACCCTCCCCGAAAACAAGTTCTCAGTTCCCAGTTCTCGGTTCCCAGCAAAAAACGAATAGAATCAACTCGTCCAATGGCGGCGGGATTTCTGGGACTGTGCGCGGGATTGAGAGCTGCGAATTTGCAACTGAGAACAGAGAACCGAGAACTCGATGTTTGAACGACTGGACCAAATCGAAGCGCGGTACGACGAGCTGACGAATGCGCTGGCGTCGCCGGAGATCGTGAACGACTCGGCGAGATATCAGAAGACCGCCAAGGCGCATGCGGAAATCGCACCCATCGTGGAGAAGTACCGCGAATATAAGGATCTGACCAAGGGCATTTCCGACAGCAGGGCGCTGCTCATTGATGAGAAAGATCCGGAGATGCGGGCCTACGCGCAGGATGAACTCAACCAACTGGAAGCGCGGGTGAAGGGGGTTGAGGAGGACCTGAAGGTTCTGCTGCTGCCGAAGGATCCGAACGACGAGAAGAACATCATTTTGGAAATTCGCGCCGGGACCGGGGGAGACGAGGCCACGCTGTTCGCCGCCGAGATTTTCCGAATGTACACGCGATATGCTGAGATGCAGCGCTGGAAGGTGGAGGTGCTGTCATCGTCGGAGTCGTCCGCTGGTGGACTGAAAGAAGTTATCGCCATTATCGAAGGGAACCGCGTGTTCTCTCAGCTCAAGTACGAGAGCGGAGTGCATCGGGTACAGCGGGTGCCGGCGACCGAGCAGCAGGGGCGCGTGCATACTTCGGCGGTGACGGTTGCTGTGCTGCCGGAAGCGGAAGATGTGGATATCAAGATCGAAGCCAAGGACCTGCGCATTGATACTTTCTGTTCGTCGGGACCGGGTGGGCAGTCGGTGAACACGACTTATTCGGCGGTGCGCATTACGCACATTCCGACCAACACGGTGGTGAGTTGCCAGGACGAAAAGTCGCAGATCAAGAATCGAGAAAAGGGCATGCGCGTGCTGCGTTCGCGGCTTTATGAAATCGAGATGGAGAAGCAGCAGTCGGCGCTGGCGAAAGAGCGCAAGGCGATGGTGGGGTCGGGCGACCGCAGCGAAAAGATTCGCACTTACAATTTTCCGCAGAACCGGCTGACGGATCACCGCATCGGGTTCACGATCCATCAGCTTGAGGCCGTAATGGATGGGAAGCTGGAGCCTCTGATCGAGGCGCTGGTCACTCACTACCAGGCGGAGAAGTTGAAGCAGGAGAGCGCGAGCGTGGTTTGATTCGCTGGCACTCCGTTCGGCTCACGCGCGAGGGCGGACAAGATGGAGATCCTTCGCTTCGCCTGAAGAACGGCTCCGCTCAGGATGACAGCGCTTTGTGGTGGCTACAAACTGTAGCCCTGTGAAAAAATCTCTCGCGAGGGAAAATGAGCGATCTGCATTCAACACTGGCTGCGGTTCTCCGCGACCGTTACACGACGAATGCTGCCCGAGTTCATGAACTGGCGGTGCCTTTCACCAATGATCAGTTCTGGCGAAAGCCGTTTCCCTTCGGGAACAGCTTTGGGCATCTGGTTCTGCATCTGACCGGCAATCTCAATTACTACATCGGCGCGCAGATCGCGAAGACGGGATACTTGCGCGATCGGCCGCGCGAATTCAACGATCCGAATCCGCCGTCGAAGGATGAGGCTCTGCGACGGTTCGATGCTGCGATTGCCATGGTGATCGAAACCGTTCGCGCTCAATCGCCTGAGGATTGGGCGAAGGAGTATTCCGCGGTGGGGACGAACGCTCCTAATCGGCTCGACATGATCATGCAGTGTGCCGCGCACATGCAGCACCACATTGGGCAGATGATCTATCTGGGGTACGAGTGGCGGCGCCAGTCCGGGAGTAAGTAGAACGAGCACAACCGCGCCGCTTTGAGGGGGCACAGAAAATCCCCACTTCTCGCGCAAAAGGCGCGCGAGAAATGGGGCACCCCGTAGATCTTTCCTTCTCGTCTTTTCTCTGTGATTACAATTGCTCGTGCAGCTAAAAGAATCACTTACAGCAGCCATCACCCGTCTTACTGCGGAGAAAGTTCCTTCTCCGAGGTTGAACGCCGAGTTGCTGCTGATGTTTACGCTCAGCTGCGATCGCGCCTATCTCTTTGCCCATCCTGAACGAGAACTGACGGAGGAGGAGCAATCCCGTTACGATGCGGCCTTGGCGGAGAGGGCTCGAGGTGTCCCCGCCCAGTACATCACGGGGCATCAGGAATTTTGGGGGATGGATTTTATCGTTACTCCGGCGGTGTTGATTCCACGACCGGAGACGGAGCACGTGATTGAGGCTGTGCTCGAACGGCGGGCTTCCAGCTTTCGGCCTCCGGCTCCCGGCGTCGGACTTCAGACCTCGGACCTCGGACCTCAGACCTCGGACCTTGAACTTCAGACCTCGGACCTCGGACTTCAGGCCTCGGGCCACATTCGCATTGCCGACGTTGGGACTGGTTCCGGGTGCATTGCTTTGGCTTTGGCTAAGGAATTTCCTGACGCTGAAATTCATGCTACTGATATTTCTGCTGCTGCTCTCGAGATCGCCCGCGCCAACGCTGCCCGGCTTCAGCTCGCGAGTCGGGTTCAGTTTCATCAGGCCGAGCTGCTCGTGGGATTCGAAGATGAGTCGTTCGACTTCATCGTCTCCAATCCGCCGTATGTGGGGGAAATGGAAGAGGATCAGGTCCAATTCGAAGTTCGCAAATTTGAGCCACGCGACGCCGTTTTCGGAGGGGCGAGCGGAACTGAAATCATCGCGAGGTTGATTCCGCAAGCTCGCGCCGCGTTGCTTCCCGGGGGATGGCTGATCATGGAGATCAGCGGAACGGTCGCTGAGCGCGTTCAGCGCTTACTCGCGGGCTGGGACGAGGTTCGGATCATTCCCGACTTCCAGTCGATTCCGCGCGTAGCACAGGCACGAAAACCGCTCCGCTAAGAGAGGGTTCACCTCACGGAAGGCACGAAAAGCCGCATCCAACCTGTCATCTCAGGGTATGCAAAATTGTGCATACATGTGATGGTCCGGTTGCGCATCCACGTTTTGACTTGACGGCGAACCCTGAACGATGGCTTACTACTATCCCTATTAGTACTAGCCCTTAGCGTTTACGCCTGTTGGAACCCGTCAACATTCAACCCAAAAAACCAAGTGCGGGAATTTAAGGAGACACGTAAATGAAGTCACCCAGGTTCTCAAGCTTTGTAGCCGGTGTATTCACTACGGCTATCGTCGCTTCCTCGTTTTCGGCGGCCCAGATGTCGGTGGAGAAAGTCGCCGCCACCAACAAAATTCTGCAACAGGTGAAAGCCAGCATTGAGAAACTTCCGCCCTCCCATCAACAGATGCTCGATGGTTATTCCAACATCGGACGCATCGCCGATGCCTGGAAGGTTTATGGCATGAGGCTGACGGATCCATCGTTTATCGCGCGCGTGAAACTGGCCCGGAGTACCAGCAGTCACCGTACGCCTTCCTCGGGCATCGTTGCAGCGTCTGACCCGTCCACGGATGTGGCTTTCTCGGCGTTCGGGGGATTCACTCAGAGCGAAACCTCGACCGCCCGCTGCGGGAACAGCGTAGTGGTAGGGTTCAACGACTCGGGCAGCGTGTTTGAGACGCCGTTCTTCTTTACGGGAACGGGCGGCCAGGCGTTCAGCGGCGCGGCTTATTCGACCGACGGTGGAGCAACGTTCACCGACATCGGCCCGATGAACCCGGGAACGACCGATTTTAACTTCTTGGGTGGGGACCCGGGCATCAACTGCGCCGACGCCAACACTTTCTACTACAGCCAGATTTTCGACTTCGACGACAGCAGCGGCAATCCTTGGGCAGCCATTTCGGTTAACACTTCGACGGATGGCGGCAAGACATGGGGCGACCCGGTTGCGGCCATCTCCAAGAGCGCGTTCTATCATCTGCTGGACAAGCCGTGGTCGACGATCGATCCGTCAAACCCGAAGCGCATCTTCGTTTCCTACACGGATTTCGATTTCTCGCCGACCAACGTCTGCGGAACGAATTTCCCGGGACGAACTGCGATCGAGTTCGTGGAATCTGATGACGGTGGTGTGACTTGGTCCTTCCCGCCGAAGGTCGCGGTCAATGCCTGCGGCGCCGCCGGGGTGCAGGGATCGCAACTGGCGGTAAGTTCCAAGGGCACGCTGCACATCTCGTGGGTCAACCTGGGCAGCAACTTCCCGCTGGGACCGCGCTCAATTCAGGTCTCCAACTACCGGAACGGCGTGCTATCCCCAGCAGTGACGGTGAACGGGTCGGTTCAACCGGGTGGCGATTCTTTCTTCTTGCAGGGTGAATTCCGTGACTTCCTCGATATGGCCATGGCTGTCGACCATTCGGGAACATCAACGGACGGCGCTTTGTACGTAACCTGGGCAGACGGCCGTGACAAGGAGTTTACCGATCCGCTGGCCATTCAGGGTTTCTACGCGTACGACGATGTTTTGTTCAGCGCATCGTTTGATGGCGGGAACACCTGGTCGGCTCCGACCAAAGTGAACAGCGACACTCAGTCGGCTTCGGGCCAGGGCCACGATCACTACCAGGCTGGAATCGCAGTCGACAACCGTGGCGTTGTGGGTGTTTGCTGGTATGACCGTCGCGACGATGCCGAGAACTGGGGTATCGGACGGCACTGCGGCGAATCGAGCAACAAGGGCGCCACGTTCAGCGATGCTGACATCGGGCTGCAGATGTTTGCTCCAACCCACGGGAACGACGTATTCATAAACCCCGTTTACATGGGCGATTACGACCAGTTAACGAGCGACTTCCTGAATACGACCTCCGGCTTCATCGGAGCGTTCCAATCGCAGGGGTCGAGCGGCAATCCGGACGCGGTTGCTTTTCCGATGAACTAGGCGTTTCGGTGCAGAAAACTTCGGGGCGGCTTTGAGGCCGCCCCGATTCTTTTTGACTGGTGAATTTGTTCGTGGAACCGTCGATTTTAGCGGCGCACTGCGGCCGGTTGGATGTCTTCGACGTCGATGATATCGGTGGGATATTTGCCGGTGTAGCAAGCGGAGCAGTAGGAAATCTTCTCGCCCTCGCCGCACGCCCTCTTCAGGCCCTCGAGCGAAAGATAGGCCAGGGAATCTGCACCGATGTAGTCGCGAATCTCGTCGATGGATTTATTCGCCGCGATGAGCTGCTTTTTCGAAGGCGTGTCGACGCCGTAGTAGCACGGTGAAATCGTCGGCGGGCACGAGACGCGCATGTGAACTTCTTTGGCCCCAGCGTTGCGGATCATGCGGACAATTTTGCGGCTGGTGGTGCCGCGCACGATTGAGTCATCGATCAGCACCACGCGTTTGCCTTGAAGGAGCGAGCGCACCGGATTCAGCTTCAGCTTCACGCCGAAGTCGCGGACGCTCTGGCTGGGCTCGATGAAGGTGCGTCCAACGTAGTGATTGCGTATTAACGCGAAGCGAAATGGTATGCCGCTCTCGGCGGCGTAGCCCACTGCAGCAGTTACGCCGGAGTCGGGGACAGGAACGACGATATCGGCGTCGACGCCGGCTTCCCGCGCGAGTTCCCGGCCTAGTTCTTCGCGGCTGGTCTGGACCGCGCGTCCGAAGACAAGGCTGTCGGGACGCGAGAAATATACGTGTTCGAAGATGCAACTCGATTGCGGAGCCGCCGTCGAATAAAAGCGCGAACTCACTCCTTCGGGACCTACCACAACGAGTTCGCCGGGATTGACGTCGCGGATGTACTCGGCGCCGATCAGATCGAAGGCGCAGGTTTCCGAGGCGAAGACGATGGTGTCGCGCTTCTGGCCTTCCACGGCCGGGATGCGGCCCATGGCGAGCGGACGGAAGCCGCGGGGATCGCGTACCGCAAAGATGCGGTCGTTACTCATCATCACCAGCGAAAACGCGCCTTCGACACGGCGCAGTGCGTCGGCCATGGCCTCGGGCAGCGTTTGCTCCTTGGAGAGCGCGATCAGATGGACAATGACTTCGGTATCGCTGTTGGTCTGAAAAATTGAACCCTGACTTTCGAGGCGAGCGCGGACCTGCGTGGCGTTCACGAGGTTGCCGTTGTGCGCGACGGCGATCGATCCCTTGTTCGATTGGACCAGGATCGGCTGCGCGTTCAGGAGGGCCGAATCTCCAGCGGTCGAGTAGCGGGTATGGCCGATGGCGAGCGTACCGCGCATTTTCGAGAGGACGTCTTCGGTAAAGATGTCGGCCACCGATCCCATGGCTTTGTGAGCGCGCGAAGTCAGGCCGTCGGAAGTGACGATGCCGGCCGACTCCTGTCCGCGATGCTGGAGAGCATGCAAGCCGAGATACGCGAGCTTCTCCGCCTCAGGATTGGCGAAGATCGCCACCACGCCGCACTCGTCATGAAATTTGTCGGAAGAATGCATTTTGCTCCTGATTCTTAAGTTTCTAGCGTCTAGCTAACATCCAAAACAGTCGAGACTAATCCGCCGCAAGTAGCTCTGGATCCGTTCTCAGCGCCGATTCCAAGGCGCTCTCATAGGCTGCGCTCAACTCCGAAACTGCAGTCGACACAACTGGCTTACCATCGAGTGAAATTTCCAGCCGATCGGGAACAGTTTGTCCGATTGCCTCGGCGGATATCCCGTGGCTCTCCGCTACTTGTTGGATTCGCGTGAGGTGCGCGGGGTCGCAAGAGATCACGATTCGGCTGGCGTCCTCTCCAAAGAGGGCGAATTCGGCAAATACTCCGGCGGATGCTAGGTTGACACGCGCGCCAACGCCCTTAGGGAGCGACTTTTCCGCAAGAGCGACCGCGACGCCGCCGTCGGAACAATCGTGAACTGAATCCACCAGTCCTTGCTGGATCAGTTCAATGATGGCTTTCTGAAGAGCGGCTTCCTTTTCCAAATCCAGCTCCGGTGGGTATCCCCACAAAGTACCGAGGATTTCCTTGGCATACTCCGACGAACCGAACTCACTCTGAGCATCGGTGATATCGCCGGGTTCTCCGCCGCGCAATAGCACGATCGTGCGTCCGGGCACCGCGAAATGCATCTTGGCAGTCTTTTGCACGTCGTCGAGAATGCCAACGACTCCAAGCACCGGGGAGGGATAGATGCCTTCGCCGAGAGTCTCGTTGTAGAAACTGACGTTGCCGCCGGTGATGGGGATTTCCAATTCTTCGCACGCCTTGGTGATGCCGTCGATGGTTTGCGAGAACTGCCACATGATATGCGGCTTCTCGGGATTGCCGAAGTTGAGGCAGTTGGTCGCGCCTACCGGAGTCGCGCCCGAACACGCCACCTTGCGCGCAGACTCGGCGACGGCGTGCATTGCCCCAAGGCGCGGGTCGAGATAGCACCAGCGTCCGTTGCCATCGAGAGCCATGGAAAGCCCGCGCTGCGAACCCTTAATGCGAATCACGCCTGCATCGCCGGCTCCGGGGGCCTCGACCGTGTTGGTCTGCACCATGTGATCGTATTGCTGCCACACCCAGCGTTTGCCGCAGATGTTTGGGCTGGCGAGCAACTGCTTGAGATTTGCAGTGCAGTCTGTCGAACCGAGTTGGATCTGCTCCGGCATTTCGCGGGAGACCGGCGGCTCCCAGCGTGCCAGCGGACGTTTGTACACGGGCGCATCGTCGGTCAGGGCTTGATTCGGAATCTCCGCGACAACTTTGCCGTGGTGGAGCACGCGCAACTTGTTGCCGGTGGTGACTGTGCCGACTTCGACGGCGTCGAGTCCCCATTTTTCGAAAACGCGGAAGACTTCATGCTCGCGGCCTTTTTGCGCGACCAGCAACATGCGCTCCTGCGATTCGCTGAGCATGATCTCGTATGGGGTCATGCCAGTCTCGCGCTGAGGAACGCGGTCGAGTTCGATTTCGATGCCCACGCCGCCGCGTCCACCCATCTCGCAGGTGGAACAGGTCAGGCCGGCGGCGCCCATGTCTTGAATGCCGACGATCGCGCCGGTCTGCATCGCTTCGAGGCAGGCCTCGAGAAGCAGCTTCTCAAGGAACGGGTCGCCCACTTGCACGTTGGGACGCTTGGCTTCGGAGGCTTCGCTGAATTCTTCGCTGGCCATGGTCGCGCCGTGAATGCCATCGCGGCCCGTCTTGGCGCCGACGTAGATTACGGGGTTGCCTTCACCGGCGGCCTTGGCATAGAAGATTTCATTCTTTCGGACGAGGCCGAGCGCGAAGGCGTTGACCAGGGGATTGCCGGAATAACAGGGCTCGAATTTCGTTTCGCCACCCACGTTGGGGACACCGAAGCAGTTGCCGTAGGAGGCGACGCCGCTGACTACGCCTTCAAGGACGGAGTGATTCTTGTGAAGGTCTTTCTGAGAGATAGCAGTCTGCGCGGGTGCGTCGCCCGCGCCCACACGAGTTGTGATGGGGCCGAAACGAAGGGAGTCCATGACCGCGACTGGGCGCGCGCCCATGGTGAAGATGTCGCGCAGGATTCCGCCGACTCCGGTGGTCGCGCCTTGAAAGGGCTCGATGAACGACGGGTGGTTGTGCGACTCGATCTTGAAGGCGCAGGCCCAGCCGTCGCCAATGTCGATGATGCCGGCGTTTTCTCCGGGGCCCTGCAGCACAAGTTTGCTGCGGGTCGGCAATCTCTTCAGGTGTACGCGCGAGGATTTGTAGGAGCAGTGCTCACTCCACATCACGCTGAAGATGCCGAGTTCGGTCAACGTGGGTTCTCGGCCACCGAGAAGTTGCTTGATTTTCTCGTACTCATCCGTTGTGAGTCCGTGCTGCCGGAGAGTCTCCGGAGGAAAGGCAGAGGTCAAGGAAGAGGCCATGGGATGAGCTTCTATTGTCGCATTTCAGGGCGCGTGAGGGTAGGTGGAATTGTCGCGATATTTTGCTGCGGTCGGAGTGAAAAACCCAGCGTTTGGGTTTGCTCGAAGCGCGTCCTGCCTCGGTCAAAGGCCTGAGTTCCGTGTTCTCCTGCTACGATTCGGTAGCCATGAAATCGATCATTGTGGGGACGGCGGGGCATATCGACCACGGGAAAACGGCGCTGGTGAAGGCGCTGACCGGGATCGATGCCGATCGGTTGGAGGAAGAGAAGCGGCGCGGCATCACCATTGATCTGGGTTTTGCACATATGGACTTGCCCGGGGCTGACGGCGAAATGCTCAGGTTGGGGTTTGTGGACGTTCCGGGGCACGAGCGGTTTGTGCGCAACATGCTGGCTGGAGTCGGTGGCATTGACCTGGTGTTGCTGGTCATTGCGGCGGACGAATCCATCAAGCCGCAGACGAGGGAACATTTCGACATTCTGCAGTTGTTGGGCGTGCAGCGCGGTATCACGGTACTGACGAAGTCGGATGCGGTGGATGCGGATACGCTCGACGTCGTCCGGTTAGAGGTGGAGGAATTTCTGCGCGGGACATTTCTGGAAACCCCCAAATCGCCCATAGTGGCGGTGAGTGCGCTGACGGGCGCGGGGCTGAATGACCTGAAGCTTGCGCTGGCTGCGGCCGCAGGCAAGGTGCAGGCTAGGGACTCGAGTGCGCTGGCGCGCTTGCCGATCGACCGCGTGTTCACGATGAAGGGATTCGGCACAGTGGTCACGGGAACGCTGGTTGCGGGGACAATCCGACGCGAAGAAGAGATGGAAGTGTTTCCGAGCGGACAGCGTGTGCGGGTGCGCGGAGTACAGGTGCACGGAGCGGCGTCCGATACCGCATTGGCGGGACAACGAACCGCGCTGAATCTCGCGGGTACCAGCATCGAGGGTCTTTCACGGGGAATGACCCTGGCGATTCCGGCGACCTTTTCAACGACGAAGCGCGCGGATGTGCGGTTGAATCTATTGCCGTCTTCGCCCCGTGCGCTGAAGAACCGGACTAAGGTGCATTTCCATTCCCACACGATGGAGACTGTCGCCGAATTAAACCTGTATGGCCAAACGCAAATCACGCCGGGCGGAAATGTGTTTGCCCAGGCGAGACTCCCCGAATCGGTGCTGCTGTTGCCGGGGGACCGGTTCATCATTCGGCAGTTTTCGCCCGTCGTGACGATCGGCGGCGGCGTTGTTCTGGATGCGGCGCCGATTCTCAGCCCTAAGAATGTGCGAAAGCTGGAAAGAGTGGGAGCGCCGATTGCCGCGTTTACGCAAGTGCTGCAGGTTTTCGAATCCGGCAGTCCCAAGCAGATCCTCACGACGCGCGTGGCCCGGCGCGGCAAACGCGGGCTGACACTGGCCGAGGCGGTCGCGGAAACGGGCTGGCGACGCGAGGAGGCAGCAAAATTCGCTGCAGTTCTCGAAGGTGAGGGCCTGTTGGTGCGATTTCAGGATCGTTTGTTTGCGGAGTTCGAGTTTGGCTTGGCTCGGCAAAGCCTGCTGGATGCTGTTTCTGCATTTCACAAAAACGATCCGCTCAAAGCGGGCAAGCCTAAAGGCGAACTGCAGGATGAAATGAGCCGAGCCCTCGAGATGGCACTGGAGTTGTTTGAGGCTGGGCTTGGCCAACTGGTGAAAGAGAAGAAGCTCGAAATTGCTGGCGATCTGGTGCGGTTGGCCGGGCACGGCGTGGTCATGAAAGACGAGGAAGCGGAGTCGAAGAATAAAATTGAGGAAGCATTTGCCACTTCGGGGTTGAAAGTGCCGGCGCTGCACGAGGTAATTGCGGGTTTGAGGGTGGACAAGGCGCGGGCCCAGAAGATCGTGACGCTGCTTCTACGGGACAAGATTTTGGTGAAGATTTCCGACGAACTTGTATTTCACCGCGGCGCGCTGGAGGAGTTGCGGCGGCTGGTCGCGGCGCAGAAGGCTAAGTCTCCCAAGATGGATGTGGCGAAGTTCAAGGAGTTGACGGGGGTGACCCGCAAATATGCGATCCCGCTGCTGGAGTATTTGGACCGCGAACGCGTGACCAGGCGCGTGGGGGATGCGCGGGAGATTCTTTAGACCTTGGCCACGGATTTAAACGGATCACCACGGATTAAACAAGAACAAGAGGGTGATTTATCTGTGTTCATTCGTGTTGATCCCTGGCACGGTCAGATTTTTTCTTCCGGGAACTCTACCTCCAGGCCCAGCGGGTCGGTGAAGCGGTTGGTGAGGTTGGCCAGACCCGTCAGCAGATGAATATCCACGATCTCGGGTTCGGTGAATTCTTTCTTCAGGGGCACGAAGTCGGCGTCTGTAATGTCGTGCGGCGTGCGCGTCAATTTTTCGATATAGGTGAGCGCCGCGCGTTCCCTCTCGCTGTAACGCGAATAATTTCCTGCCTTGAGTGCGGTCCAATCGTCCGCAGTCAGACTCGCTCGTTTCGAAGATGAGAGATGGTGCTGGGTGCAATAGTGGCATCCGTTGATCAGCGAGACGCGAATGTAGATGAGTTCATAGAGTTTGCGGTCGAGCGACCGGCCAACGCTGGCATAGAACGGTAAGAAATTCTTAAGCATCTCTGGACGGTGGGCCAGGACCTTTTGGGCGTTGCCCGGCTTGCCGCGAAGGGTCTTCTCGTAGATTTCCTTCACATCGGGGTTTGCGGATTCCATACCGATCAGACTGATGCGTGCCATCGAATTCTCCGAATGAGAGAGTTACGTCCACCATGATCGCAGATTGGGCGCGTTCCTGCCGAGTGACGCCAACGAGAGCATTCAAGAAAACGGGAGAGTCCGCCGATGGGCTAACTGATGAGACACCGGGTCATAAGAGCGCTGGTATTGGCAGTAGTGGTTGTCTGTGGAGCGCGAGTAACGGCTCCTGCGCAACAGGAAACGGAATCGGCCTCCGCCTCGAAGGTGATCGCCTTGGAGAATGCGTGGAACCGCGCGTCCGAGGCCAAGGACCTGAAAGCACTCGATCAGATTCTCGATGAGGCTTTCGTTTATGTGCGCGATGACGGAAGACAGATGACCAAGGCCGAGATTCTGAAAGATGTGAAGGAGTCCAGCGTGCAACAAGTAGCAGCAGAATCGATGGTGGCGCACGTCCACGGAGAAGCGGCGGTGGTGACGGGGCTTTACCGGATGAAGGATGTAGTGCGTGGAAAGCTGTTTCTGCGACAAGGTCGTTTCGTGGACACATGGCTCTACAAGAATAGGCGATGGGTTGCCATCGCGAGCGTATCAACACCGCTCGAGTAACGCAGGGCACTGCAGGCTTCGTACTCCGATACGAAGGCCAGGAGCAAATCCTATGAGATTGATAGGTTTTCTGTTTGTTCTGGTTGCTGTGACAGCGCTGCCGGTTCCCGGACAGGAGGCGACTGATGGAGGCACCGCGACAGTCATCCGCGCACTGGAGCGCGAATGGGTTCAGGGGCAGACACGCAATGACAACCGGGCCCTGGACATGATTTTCGACAACGCTTTGGTATACGTGGAATACGGCAGGCTGATCACGAAGGGAGAATACCTGTCAAGAATAAGACAAGCGGGCCCACAGGTGAGTCAGATCGTGACGGAGGCGGTGACCGTTCGCACGGTTGGAAAAACCTCCATTGTCGTGGGAACCTACCGCGAGAAAGAAAGAAAAGCGGGACAGTCGAGCGTGAAACGCTGGCGGTATATTGATACGTGGGTATACAAGAAAAATACCTGGGTATTGGTTGCGGCGGCGTCGGCACCTATCTCCGGTAAGTGAGTAAGTCCAGTCTTGCTCGTTCCCCTCGAGTTCTTCTTTGCCAGTTACTAACTCTCTAGCATAGAGACAGATACTTGCTATCTTGTCAGCTACCCCTTAGAGTGCGGGCAGGGGAATGGCCTGCAATTGAACGTTCTGCTTTCCCTTGATTTTTCTGTCGTCTGGAAGGTGGAGTTGCTGCAGGCAGTAACCCATGTTGATGATGCGCTAAGCGCAGAGTAGGCGAGACAGGAGCAAAGCATGAAATCGGCTTGCATGGTAGCGATCCTCGTATGTGCGGCGGTTTTTGTTCCGGCGCAGAGTGATGTCGAGGCGGCTGCTAAGTCGAAAATCATCGCTCTCGAGCAGTTGTGGAATCAGGCTTACAAGGCAGGCGACACCAAGGCACTCGATTCCATTCTCGACAATGCGATCGTACTGGTGAACGATGACGGTTCGGTACAAACGAAAGCCGAATTTCTCGCAAGCGTGAAAAACAGCCCGGCGCAGCCGACTGCTCAGCATTAACAGGTCGCACCGGAATCCTTGAGCGTTCACGTGTTCGGGACAGCAGCCATCGCCACCGGGGTCATGCGGGTGAAGGGAGTCGAGGGCGGCAAGTCCTACACCCGGCGCGAACGCTTTGTAGATACTTGGATCTACAAGGGCGGCACGTGGGTCTGCGTCGGCACAAATACCACGCCCGTTTTACACTGAGAGCATGGGCATGCTGGAGTTTCCCACCTGAAATGCTTCAGATACGTCCTGCCACAATTCATGACGCGGCGGTGCTGCGAACCATGATCCGCGAGCTTGCGGAGTTTGAGCACGAGCTTGATCTGGTGACGATCACCGAGGAGCAGTTGGCGCGGGATGGGTTTGGGGAGAAGCCTCGGTTTCGCTCTTGGATCGCCGAGTGGGACGGGAACGCTGCCGGCTACGCTGTCGTCTTCAATTACTTCTCGACGTGGGCGGGGCGTGGATTGTTTCTGGAGGATCTGTTCGTGCGTGAGGCGTTTCGCGGGTGCGGGATTGGGACATCGTTGCTCGCGACGGTGGCTCGAATTGCGATTGAGGAGCAGTGTTACGGAATCCACTGGGAAGTGCTCGACTGGAATGAGAAGGCAATCGAGGTGTACGAGGCGCTGGGAGCGGAGTTTCGCGACCAATGGCGGCCGGTGATGCTGAACGGGGAAGCGCTCCGGCGACTGGCGGAGAAGGCACTGTGACGAAGCACGAGAGTGGCGATGCCCTGATTCGTTTGTTTGCAACCCAGGCGCAGTGGGCCACGTGGCTGGAAAAGAATCATCGCGAGTCTGAAGGCCTATGGTTGCGGCTGGCGAAGAAAGATTCGGGGCTACGTTCGGTGACCTATGCTGAGGCGCTGGAGGTTGCGCTCTGCTATGGCTGGATTGACGGGCAGAAGCGCGGCGAGAGCGAGCAGGCGTGGCTGCAACGATTCGTCCCGCGCTCGGCGAAGAGCATCTGGTCCAAGATTAATTGTGGGAAGGCAGAGGCTCTGATGGCGAATGGCCGCATGAAAGCCGCTGGGCTCGAAGCCGTCGAAGCCGCCAGGAAAGATGGAAGATGGGATGCGGCGTATGACTCGCCGAAGGGCGCAAAGATTCCGCCTGATTTTCAAGCGGCGCTTGATGAGAGCCCGCGAGCACGAGAGTTTTTTGCGACTCTGGATGGTGCGAACCGGTATGCGGTTTTGTTTCGCATTCAGACCGTGAAGAAAGCGGAGACGCGATCACGAAAGATACGGGAGTTCGTCGAGATGCTGGAGAGGAACGAGAGAATTCACGAACCGCGGAAAGCGCGGCGGCGGTCAAAATAGGCATGGCAATGATCAAGATTATCGGCGCGGGGCTAGCGGGGTCGGAAGCAGCGTGGCAGTGTGTGCGGCGGGGCGTGGATGTGGAGTTGTTCGAAATGCGTCCGGTACGGTCGACGCCGGCCCATCAGACTGCGGATTTCGCCGAACTCGTATGCTCAAATTCGCTGAAGTCCGACAGTGAAAACACGGCTCCGTGGCTGCTGAAGGAAGAGATGCGGCGGGCGGGATCGCTGCTGCTCGAGATCGCGCGGGAGTGTGCAGTTCCGGCGGGGCATGCGCTGGCGGTAGACCGAGTTGCGTTCGCGGCACGGGTCACTGAGGCCATCTCACGTGAGCCGCGGATTAGGGTGCTGCGAGAAGAAGTGACGGCGGTGGATGAGGTGGGCGACGTTACGATCATCGCTACGGGACCGTTGACGTCGGAGAAGCTGGCTTCTGAGATTGCTCGGTTGAGTACAACATCAGATCCAGCCGAGCGGGCGGGGGCGACCGCTCCACATGACCCACATCTGTATTTTTATGATTCGATCAGCCCGATTGTAGAAGCGGACTCGATTGATATGTCGCGCGTGTACATGGCAGCGCGCTATGACAAGGGATCAGCCGATTACATTAATTGTCCGATGACGCCCGAAGAATACAGCACTTTTTACGATGGGCTTTTGGCGGCTCAATCGGTCGAGGATCGCGATTGGGAGAAGCTGAACTACTTCGAAAGCTGCCTGCCGATCGAGGAGATTGCGCGACGCGGGCGCGATACGCTGCGCTTTGGTCCGATGAAGCCGGTCGGGTTGATCAATCCGCGCACGGGGAAGATGCCTTACGCAGTGGTGCAGTTGCGGCAGGAAAATCTGCGAGCGGACTCATACAACCTGGTGGGGTTTCAGAATCATTTGAAGTTTGGCGAGCAGGCGCGGGTGCTGCGGCTGATTCCTGGGCTCGAGAATGGTCGGTTTCTACGTTACGGGCAGATTCATCGGAATACGTACATCAATGGCCCGACGCTGTTACAGGAGACGCTGCAGATGAAAGCGCATCCGCGAGTGTTTTTCGCGGGACAAATTTGCGGCGTCGAAGGTTATGTTGAATCGATCGCCACAGGACTGCTGGCGGGGATACATGCCGCCGCAATGGCTTCGGGGGCTGAGATGGTGGCGGCTCCGAGGGCGTCGGCGTTTGGATCGCTCACCCACTACGTGACGCATGCGGATGCGAAGAACTTTCAGCCGGCGAATATCACGTTTGATTTGCTGCCGCCGCTCGAGAGAAAAATTCGCGACCGGAAGGAGCGGCATCGCATGCAGTGCGAGTTGGCCCTGCGGGAGTTTGATGGATGGACGAAGTACTCGGAATTGATTCCGGTTCGGCCCTGACTTCTGACGGCGTGACATCTCGCTGCCGACAATCTTCAGTGGGGGCGGGCTCCATTTCCAACCGCCTGCCTGATTTTCTCTGAACAAAACTAGCCTCCTTTGCGTATCTAACGGTGAGTGGCCGAGAGCTTACCTTCTGATCTCGGCCGCGTCCAACCTGCAATGACGGTGCGCGATCTCATTTTCGATGTGCTTAGGACCTTGTGGTCCCATAAGTTACGGGCATTTCTCACCATGTTCGGAATTGCGTGGGGGATCGTCTCGATCGTGCTCATGGTGGCGGCTGGCGAAGGACTGCGCAAGGGTCAGGAAGACCAGGCCCGGAACCTGGGCAAGGACGTAATGATTGTTTTCCACGGCCGCACGAGCCTGCAGGCCGGCGGAACCCATGCTGGGCGCGTCATACATTGGGAGGATCCCGATGTGGCGGTGGTGCAGTCGGATTCGCCCGACTGCGAATACGCGATCCCGGAACTTGAGCAGAACACTGTCCGTACGCACTCCAATTTCAACAATGCTGCCTTCACCGTCACAGGATCGTACCCGCAGTTCGGTTACATCCGCAGCCTCGATGTGGGCACTGGACGTTTCTACGATTGGGACGATATGCGAGAGGCGCGGCGCGTGGCATTTCTCGGATCCGACGCGGCCAAGCAATTGTTTCCCGGGCGCAATCCGGTGGGCGACACAATTTATCTGAACGATTTTCCCTTCACCGTGATCGGTGTGATGGCAAAGAAGAAGCAGGACTCCAGCTACGACGGTTGGGACGTGAACAAGGTGTTCGTTCCCTTCGCAGCCATGCGGCGTGATTTCCCTGACAAGCCGCCGGGAACAAATTCAACTTTCGATCAGTTGCTGGTGACTCCGAAGTCCGTCGGTCAGCACGAGGCTTGCAAACATGAGGTGCGGACGGCGCTGGCGCGCATGCACCGCTACGATCCGAATGATAAGGAAGCGTGTCCGATCTGGGATACGGTGCAAGAGGCGCAGGCCTTCAAGACCATGACCGATGGGATGAAATTCTTTTTGGGAGCGGTCGGGATCGTGACGCTGTTGCTTGGCGGCATCGGTGTGATGAATGTGATGCTGGTCGCGGTGAGGGAGCGCACGCGGGAGATCGGTGTTCGCAAGGCGATCGGCGCTCCAGCAGGCACGATTCTGCGACAGTTCTTCGTTGAGGCATTGATCATCGCGCTCTTGAGCGGAGGAATCGGTCTGGGCGTGGCCTTTGGTTTTTGTGCGCTGGTGAACATGCTGCCGATGCCGGACTTCTTTGCCGGACTATTGCCAAGTTGGAGTTCAGGCTTGATAGCGGCCGGGCTTCTGGGGGCGATTGCGGTGGGTGCGGCGCTGTATCCGGCACGGCGGGCAGCATCGATTGATCCGATTGAAGCGTTGCGCTACGAAGCAGGCGGATAAAAACAGGTTTCAACGTTTCAAGGTTTCGAAGCTTTCAAGGTGTGAAACGGAAGCCGCGAGAATCTTTTGAAACTTTGCAATCTTGAAACCTTGAAACCTTGAAACCTTGAAACCTTGAAACCTTGAAACCTTGCTCCTA
>Ga0207664_10000395_pt1 | contig 31254 bp, 24 predicted proteins | sample LARL83metaG_FD_184349 | JGI IMG/M metagenome (GOLD analysis project Ga0207664, IMG submission 184349) | Corn, switchgrass and miscanthus rhizosphere microbial communities from Kellogg Biological Station, Michigan, USA - LAR L8-3 metaG... | ecosystem: Host-associated > Plants > Roots >... | reverse complement strand
TCGATCTGGGCCGAGGTGTCGGTGTGGCCGTAATCGGTGCCGATGACGAGGTTTTCGTCGCCGACGCGATCGACGATGTAGGGGATGTCGTCGGTCGTCTCGACCGTCACCCAGATGTTGTTGTCCTTGAGCGGGCTCGCCGAGAGCCGACGGCCCTTGCGTTTGAGGCGCTTCTCGACGTCGACCAGCGCGTAGGGCACCCAGCCCGCCGCCGCCTCGACGAACGCCCACCGCAGCTTCGGATGCTTCTTCGGAATCTCGTATTCGAGCAGCCAGTGGAATTGCGCGACCATGGCGAGCTTGAAGCGGGCGAAGTTGTGGCCCTCGTGGAAGGCGCCGTTGTGGTAGCTGGCGTTGCCGGAATGGAAGGTCAGCGCGAGGTCGAGCTCCTCGGCCGCCTGGAACAGCGGCTCGAAATAGGATTCGCCGACGTAGCGCTCGCACTCGAACGGGCGGACGAACACGGCGCAGGCGCCGTGGTCCTTGGCGAAGGCGAGCTCGTCGCGAATCCGGTGAGGCGAGAACAACGGCGCCATCGCCGCCCAGCGCAGCCGCCCGCCCGACGCCTTCCAGATGTCGGCGAGCCAGCGGTTGTAGGCGCGGAACTGCGCCAGCTCCTGGTCCGCGTCGCGCGCGGTCGGCACCAGGAAGATGGTCGGATACAGCACCTGGACGTCGATGTTGAGCTGGTCCATGTGCTGGAGCCGGGTGGTGACGTTGCCCATCTCGCGGGCGTCGTCGCTCAGGCCCTCCGTGTCGACGTTCTTGTCGGCGGGCTGGAGGTGATTGCCGGCGAACCAGTACTCCTTCTGCGCCTGCCCGCGGTTGGTGAGTTCGGCGGCCCCGCCCTCCACCTGGCGCAGCACCATCGGCGCGAAGCGGCGCTCGCCCTCGGCGAGATAGCTCCATGTGCGGTGGGATTCGATGACGTGGGCGTCGGAATCGATGGTCGGCATGACGGTCCTGACTGTGTCCCCGAAGGGCGATAACCCGAAGTTCCTTAAGGTCATTCTAGGAGGTATCATCCGGCGCACGCAACTCGACACCGCCCGGCCATGCGCGACGCCCTCAAAGTCTATGTGCCGATCGTCGCCATCCTCGTGGCGGCCGGTCTGATCGTCTGGCATCTCATGGCGCCGGCGCCGCCGCGCGATCTCGCCATCGCCGCCGGACCCGCCGACGGCGCCTACGCCGCCTTCGCCGAGCGCTACCGCAAGCTCCTCGCCGCGAGCGGCCTCACGCTCGAGGTGATCGCCACCTCGGGCTCGATCGAGAACCAGCGCCTGCTCGGCGAGGGCAAGGCCGATGTCGCGTTCATCCAGGGCGGCACCGTCGTCGCCAAGGACAACGGCGACCCGCCGGATGGAATCGAGGCGCTGGCGTCGCTTTACTACGAGCCGCTGTGGGTGTTCGTGCGCGGGCTGCGAGCGCCCGAACGGCTGCACCAGCTCGCGGGCAAGCGCCTGGCCATCGGTCCCGAAGGAAGCGGCACCCGGCCGCTGGCGCTGGCGCTGCTCGCCGCGAGCGGCGTCGCCACCGACGGCGCGGCGGCGGCCGGGCTGCTGCCGCTCGGCGGCGCCGACGCGGCCCAGGCGCTGCTCGACGGCACCGTCGACGCGGCGTTCTTCGTCACCGGGAAAGTCTCGCCGGCGATGCAGGCGTTGATCGATTCGCCGGCCGTCCGCCTGATGAACTTCACCCAGGGCGATGCCGTGAGCCACCGGCTGCCGTTCCTCTCCGCCGTCACCCTGCCGCGCGGCGGCATCGATCTCGCCCGCGACATCCCCGCGCGGCCGATGACGCTGGTGGCGCCGGCCGCCCAACTGGTGGCGCGCAGCGGCATCAATCCGGCGCTGGTCGACGCGCTCCTCGAGGCCGCGCAGACGATCCACCGCTCCGGCGGCCTGTTCGAGCGGCCGGGCGAGTTTCCCTCGCGCGACCGCGTCGAGCTGCCGCTCAACGCCGAGGCCGGGCACTATTTCCGCTCGGGGCCGTCGATCGCCCGGCGCTATCTTCCGTTCTGGGCGGCGAGCCTGGTCGAGCGCGCGCTCATACTTCTGCTGCCGCTGCTGACGCTGGCGATCCCGCTGATCAAGTTCGCGCCCGCCATCTACAACTGGCAGGTCAGCCGCCGCATCGTGAAGTGGTACCGGCGGCTTCGCCTGATCGAGATCGAAACCGAGAACGACGTGAGCCCGCGGCGCCGCCAGGCCCTGGTCGCCGAGCTCGATTCGATTCAGTCGCAGGTCGGCGCGATCAAGGTCCCGAGCGGATATGCGCAGAACCTCTACGAGCTCCGGCTGCACATCGATTTCGTGCAGCGCCTGATCGAAGCGCCGCCGCGCATGCCGGCCAAACCAGTGGCGGAGCGGGTCACGACGGGCTAAAAGGGGCGCCCTTGCATAACGATGCCGAACCGGCGCGCTGTCCCCCTTCGATGACCGATCCGACCTCCCTCGTCTTTCTCGTGCTGGCCTTGCTGGCCACCGGCGCCTTCAGCGGATTCCTCGCGGGCCTTCTCGGCGTCGGCGGCGGCATCGTCATCGTGCCGGTGCTGTTCCACGTCTTCAGCATCTTCAGCGTCGATCCGTCGATCCGGATGCAGGTTGCCGTCGGCACCTCGCTTGCCACGATCATTCCGACGGCGATGGTTTCCGCCCGCACCCATTGGCGAAAGGGCGGCGTCGACCAGGCTCTCCTTCGCCGCCTGGCACCGATGGTGTTCGTCGGCGTCGTCATCGGCACGCTGCTCGCGGGCGCCGTGTCGGGACAGGCGCTGACCGCCGTGTTCGCGACCGTGGCGCTTCTGGTCTCGGTCAACATGGCGATCGGCCAGGGCGCCATCACCATCGGCAAGCAGCTCCCCGGCCGCGTCGGCGTCGGCGCCATGGGCACGGTCATCGGCACCATATCGGCCATGATGGGCATCGGCGGCGGCACCCTGACGGTGCCGCTGCTGTCGCTGTTCAGCTATCCGATCCGCACCGCCGTCGGCACCGCGGCGGCGCTCGGGCTCGTCATCTCGATTCCCGGCGCGATCGGCTTCGTCCTCACCGGCCACGGACAGGCGGCCTTGCCGCCGTTCTCGTTCGGCTACGTCGACTGGGCCGGCTTTCTTGCCATCGTGCCGACGTCGATCTTCATGGCGCCGTGGGGCGCCAGGGCGGCCCATGCCATCAGCCGCGTCTGGCTGTCGCGCGCATTCGCCTTTTTCCTCGCCGCGACATCGCTCAAGATGTTCTGGAGCCTGATGCACTGACATCGGGCCGTTCCCGTTGCGGGGGCCTCATGCCGGAACCGAAGCCGCACCTCGTCGTCGAACAGGGCGACATCACCGCCTACGCCGTCGATGCGATCGTCAATGCCGCCAACGAGGCGCTCGCGCCCGGCGGCGGCGTGTGCGGCGCGATCCACCGTCGCGCCGGTCCCGAGCTCGCGGCGGCCTGCGCGCGTCTCGGCGAATGCCCCACCGGCGAGGCGCGGCTCACTCCGGGCTTCCGGCTCCCCGCCCGCTTCGTGATCCATGCCGTGGGACCGGTGTGGCACGGCGGCGGCCACGGCGAGGATCGCTTGCTGGCGGATTGCTACCGAGCCATCGCCGCCATCGTCCGGCGCGAGGCGTTCCGCACTGTCGCCGTCCCGGCGATCTCCACCGGCATCTACGGCTTTCCAGCGCCACGCGCGGCGCGCATCGCGCTTGCGACCATGGCCGAAGCTCTCGCCGGATGCGATGCGACGATGACCTTCGTCGCCTTCGGCGGCGACAGCTTCGCGGATCTGAGCGCCGCCCGCGCGGCCCTCGAAGGACCGTGACGCTACTTCATCGCCTTCGCGACCATGTCGATGATGGGCTTCGGCGTCTTGTAGATTTCGTCGACCGTCTTCTCGACGCCCTCGCCGTCGAGCGGCTGATCGGGCTCGAGATGGCGCTTGCGCGCATCCGCGAGATACTCCGGGTCTTTCGTCATCTTGGAGAACGCCGCCCGCAGCGCCTTGACGCGATCGGCGGGGACGCCGGGCGGCCCGGCGATGGGACGCCCCATCTCGTCCGGCGCCAGCAGGAACTTGAGCGCGGCGATCACGTCGTCTCCCTTGCCACGCGCCTTGGCGATATCGACGATGGTCGGAATGTTGGGAAGCTCGGGATGGCGCGCAAGCGCGTTCTGGAAAATGATCTTGAGCTTTCCTTCGTCCAGCAGCGCCTTGCTGGTGGCCTTGACGCTGTCGTAGGACATGAAGCGTCCGTTGGCCTCGCCCTGCTCGATCGCCTTCAGGGTCTCGCGCGACCCGACATAGCCGGTGATCAGCTTGAACTTGGTGCCAAGCACCGAGTTCATGAACTTCGGATAGTAATCGGTGTCGGAGGCGGCGCCGGTGCCGGCGACGATCATCTGCTTGGTGAACAGGTCCTCGGGCGACTTGATCGGCCCGGTGGACCATTCGATCAGCAGCGACTGGCTCGCCGCCAGGCTGCCGATCCAGGTGAAGCGCCGAGGATCGAATTTCGTATTGGGCGCATCGGGGTTGAACAGCGGCTGCATCTCGATCGGCCCGGTGTAGGCCAGCACGGTGCCATCCCGCTTGGCGACGTTGTAAAGGTAGTTGGCCAGCGTCAGGCCGCCGGCGCCGCCCATGTTCTGGGCGATCATGTTGGGCTTGCCCGGAAGGAACTGCGGCAGGTGCTGCGCCATCAGCCGCGAATAGGAATCGAAGCCGCCGCCGGGCGTCCCGGCAATGAGCACGACGACGGTGTTGTTGCGGTAGAACGATTCGACGGTTTGCGCGGATGCCGGCGCGGCGAGCGCCAAGGCCGCGGCGAGCGCCAAGGCGATCGGTTTCGAAGTGCTCATGTTTCCCCCTGCGGAAGCGGCCTGACGTTGCCGGCCATGATAAAGGCGGGCGCGCGGCCTGCATAGGCCGCCCGCCGGAGAGGGCAAATCACGCCGCGTCGCCGCGCAGCGCCTTGAGCAGCGTGGCGATGCGCACCGGCTTGGTCAGCACCGCGACCGAGGACAGCCCGCGTGCTGCAGCCAGCTTCTCCGCGAGCCGGCCGTAGTTCGGATTGAAGCCCGTCACCACGATAAGCCGCACATGGGCTCCTTCCGTGCCGAGCCAATCGATGAACTCGATGCCATCGACGTGCGGCATGATCAGATCGAGAAGAACGATGTCCGGCCGGAACTCGCGAAAACGCCGGCGGCCAATCGCGCCGTTGCCGGCCGAGGCGACGGCAAAGTCGTAGCGTTCGCCGACCTCGCAGACGAAACGCGCGAAGTCGGCGTCGTCATCCACCACCAGCAATCGTGCTTGTCCGTCGCCGTTGCTCATGCCGCGCGCTCCGCAAGAACCGCCGCTATCTTGCGTCCCAGCTCGGCCCAGCGATAGGGCTTCGCGACCAGCTCCCAGCCCCGTTCCGCGACATCGTCGGGTATCACCGCCTTCTCCGTATAGCCGGACGTGAACAGGACTTTGATGTTCGGGCGGCGCTGTGCCGCCTCGCGGGCGAGGTCGAAGCCGGTCATGCCGCCCGGCAGCAGCACATCGCTGAACAGAAGTTGCACCGTCGGCTCGTCGTCGAGCAACCGCAACGCGTCCCTGCCGTTGGCAGCCTCCACCGGGCGGTAGCCGAGATCCTTGAGCGCGGTGACGGAGAGGATGCGCATATCGACGTTGTCTTCCACGACGAGCACCGTCTCCCCGGAACCGCGCGGAACGGACGCGGCCACGTCGCTGATCCCTCCTTCGTGGACTTCCTCGTCCGACCGCGGCAGATAAATGCGCACTATCGTTCCCTCGCCGGGTGCGCTGTCGATCTTGACGTAGCCCCCCGACTGGCTGACGAAGCCATAGACCATGCTGAGCCCCAGGCCCGATCCCTTGCCCACCTCCTTGGTGGTGAAGAACGGATCGAAGCAGCGCTCCAGCACGTCCACCGGCATGCCGACGCCGTTGTCCGAAACGCCGATCATGACGTACTCGCCCGGCGCGGCACCGGGGTTCGCCTGCGCGAAATCGTCGTCGAGCGTGGCGTTCGTCATCGCGATCGAGAGCTTGCCGCCCTTCGGCATCGCATCCCGGGCATTGATGGCGAGATTGAGGATGGCGCTTTCGAGGTGCCCGGCGTCGACCTTGATCGGCCACAGCCCCGGTGTCTCCTTTGCCGAGACGTCGATGGTGCCGCCCAGGCTGCGGCGCAGCATGCTCGACATTGCCGACATCAGCCGGTTGATGTCGACCAACTGCGGATGAAGCGTTTGACGGCGCGAGAACGCGAGCAGGCGATGCGTCAGCGAAGCGCCCCGTTCCGCGGCGTCCAGCGTGCGGTCGACGAGGTCGAGCTGACGGGCGATCGGCTTCCCTTCCATCTCGAAGCGCAGCAGATCGAGGTTGCCGACGATCACGCCGAGCAGATTGTTGAAGTCGTGGGCGATGCCGCCGGTGAGCTGCCCCACCGCTTCCATCTTCTGAGCCTGCCGGAGTTGCGCCTCGATCGCGCGGCGCTCGCTGACGTCCTGGGCGACGTAGAGGGCGGCGACGATGTCGTCGGTCCAATCGCGCAGGGGAACCGCCGTCACGACCACCGACCGGAGGCCGCCCTTGAGCCCCTCGATCTCGAATTCCCGGGTCGACGTCTCGCCGCAGAGGACGCGGCGGTGCAAAGCGCGGAACGCCGCGCGCTGCGCGGGAACGACCAAGGGAAACGCCGATCGACCGATGATCTCCGCGGTTTCGTGCGCCTGCCACATCGCCAGACCGGCGGGATTGATTTCGAGCACCGTGCCGTCGCGTGAGATGAGCTGCAGGCACTGCGGCTCGGCCTCGAAGATCGCGCGCATGCGCGCTTGACTCTCGCGCAGCGCACCCGTCCGCTCGATCACGTCGCCCTTGAGCCGCGCGTTCAGCCGCCGGAGATCCTCTTCGGCCTTGCGGCGGCGCGTGATGTCGCGCACCACGCCGAACAGGCCCGATACGTTGCCGTCGCCATCGGTCTCGGGCCGCGCGATCACCTCGACGTTCCGAACCATGCCCTCGGGGCGAATGAGGCGGACGTCCAGGGTGAATGCGGTGCCGCTCGCCAACGCCTCGCGGATCGCCTGCTCGATCGTCGAGCGATCCTCGGGGTGAAACGCCGCAAGCGACGCCTCGAATGTCGGCGTGAAGGTCTCCGGCTGACGGCCATGGATCAGGAACACGCCCCGCGACCATGTCAGGGCTTGCGTTGCCGCGTCGAGGCGCCAATGCCCGAAGTGGCTCAGCTCCTCGCCGAGCTCGAGCATGCGGTTGCGGGCGATGAGAGTCTGCGCATGATCCGTCGCGATGCGGCGGAATTCGCCCAGCGCGCGGGCCATGTCGCCGATTTCGTTGTGCCATTGCAGCCCCTCGATCGGGGCGGCCATATCGCCGTCCGCGAAGCGCCGCATCGTGCCGGTCGCAGCCTCGATCGGCGCCACGATATGCCGCACCACCAGCCACCCCGTCGCCGAAGCGACCAGCAGTCCGGCGAGCAGCCACAACGCACACTGCACGAGTTCCGATCGCGCCTCGATGCGATTCTGATGGGCGCGATCGACCGAGACTGCCTCCACCGCCTCGACGATCTCGACGATCGAGTTGAGGGCCTCCACGGAGGCGTTGCCGAATGCGGCACGCGAGAACGGATAGCTGTCGCCGTCGGCCGCCGCCGCCAGCGTCAGTTCCTGCATGCGGTTGAACTCGCCGAAATACCGATCCTTCGAGCTAGCCACGGCAGCGTGGACGCGCGGATCGCTGGCGAGGGCGCTCATCCGCTCGATCCGCTCCCAATCGCCGGCGACACGCCCCGACAGGCGAGCGATTTCGGTGAGTTGCGGGCCGCCCAGAGGATGCCGCCCCGCGATCGCCGAACCGATCAGCGTCATTTCGGTCCCGGCCGACAGCCGCAGCCCGAAGCCGGCGACCTTGATGTCGGCAAGGATGGAAAGCTCGCTGCCGCCGACGTGCTTTCCCATCACCAGCGAGAGATCCTCGATGCGCCCGATCATTCGCGTCACCGTCGGGAACCAGAGATCGGTGACCGAAACCGCGCGCCCACGCGGCTGGCGGGCAAGCTCGGCGTCCACCCGTACCCGCAGCTCTTCGATGCGCCCTCTCAGGACGGCGATCTCGGCGACGCGCGGCGCGATCTCCCCATCGTCCAGATCGGCGAGATTCGGCAGGACGCGCTCGAGGGCCTGGTTCCCAAGCGCCCGCTGCTCGCTGACGAAGGCGATATCGGCCGCGTCGGGCGGATCGGCGCTGCGCAGCAGGACATCGATGCGGCCGCGTTCGAGGGCGAGATGCTTGGCTGCGGTGATCAGGCCGTTGACGTAGCCGTTGAGAGCTTCGCCGCGGCGCGCATCGCTGAAATTGGTCCACGCCTGCTGAACATCGTTCAGGGTGATCGCCATGAGCGCGAGGGTGACCACCAAAATCCCGCCCAGGATCTGGCCGCGAATGCCAAAGGCCGGCTTTCGTAGAAACGGCAGTGTGGATCGGCCCATCCCGGGGGATTTCTCGCTGCTTGGATCGGCGCCGCCGCTACCCCATCGTCCGACGATGGTCGGCGGTCGGATCGATCGATCTTTCGACACGCTTCCGCATCTTTTGGCCGGTCCAGTATAGACCAGCCTGGGCGGGCTTTGGCACTCCCCGGATGCCAGAAAACGAGAGCGCCATCCATGAGTCGGAGTGCCCGCCGGCGTCCCCATCTCACCGGATGGGCTCCCCAGTAAGCAATCCATGCCTTTTTTTGTCATGCGCGGACTTGCTCCGCGCATCCACGAGTTTTTCAAAGAATCGTTTCGTAGATATCCGACCAAGTCGGATTCTGTTCGCGGATGAGCCGCACCTTGGAAGCGCGCGACCAGTGCTTGAGCGTCTTCTCACGCTGGATCGCCAAGCGGATGTCGTCATGGTGCTCGACGTACACCAGTCGCTTCAAGCCGTAGCGTTTCGTGAAGCCATCGACGATACCAGCGCGATGTTCGCCGGTGCGTCTCGCGATATCGGAAGTCACACCGATATAGAGCGCGTGCCGTTCGGCCTATTGGTGAGGATGTAGACCCAACCGCCGTTCATCCTGCGACTGTGCAGTGTCTTCGCGGAAAACAAAAGAAACTCGTGGATGCGCGGAGCAAGTCCGCGCATGACAAAAGAGAAAAGGCGGGCGCCGCTAATGATGTTCGATGGCACTCTTTTTCGTCGTGTCCGGACTTGCTCCGCGCACCACGTGTTGTTTCTTTTGGCCCACGAAAAACAACAGAAAAGGCGTGGATACCCGGCCCGTCGCCCGAAGAGCGGCTCTTTCAATCAAAAGCCGGCCGTACGACCGGAGCCGGGCATGACGCTCTGAGTGAACGAGTCTCAACCGGACAGCCGTGGAGCAAGTCCGGCCATGACGAAAAAAGGTGCGGCCGCAAAGCCAGAAAAAGACCTGAAACCGCGACGCCCAGATTGGATGCGCCGGCGACGCCGTTAACCTTCGCCCTTTAGTCTCATCGCAAGCCTTTGATTTTGTTACAACACGGCCAATCCTTGCGCTGGCATACCGCTCATGCAGAACAACGCGGCACACCGGCAGCGGTTGTGGCCCAAATGCCGCCCGCTCGGACCTCCCCTGGCGTGCGCGCAAAGAACAGCACGGGGCTTCGCCTCTCATAATGTAAAAACGCCGCTCCCGTTCGCCACCGCCGTTGGCACCTCGTTGTAGCGGCCTCTCCGCATCGCAGTCCGAACCAGCACCCGTTCCCGCATCATGACCGCTGCCTGTCCGCCGTCCGCTCACGATTCCGCCTGCCGTCCTTCCGCCCTCGGCCGACTCGCACTCGGCGCGATCGGCGTGGTCTACGGCGACATCGGCACCAGCCCGCTCTACGCCCTCAAGGAATGCTTTGCCGGCGTGCATCAACTGACGCTCGATAGGCCGCACGTCCTCGGCGTGCTGTCGCTGATCTTCTGGTCCCTCGCGGTGATCGTCTCCGGCAAGTACATCACCGTCATGCTGCGGGCCGACAACCGCGGCGAAGGCGGCAGCCTGGCGTTGCTGGCGCTCCTTCAGCCGGCGACCCGCGGCCGCTATCTCGGCTACTTCGTGGTCCTGCTCGGCATCTTCGCCTCGGCGCTGTTCTACGGCGACAGCATGATCACCCCGGCGATTTCCGTGCTCAGCGCGGTCGAGGGTCTCAACGTCGCCGTGCCCGCCCTCGGCTCGTGGGTCATTCCCATCACGCTCGGGATTCTGGCGTCGCTTCTCCTGATCCAGCGCCGCGGCACCGCGGCGGTCGGTGCGTTGTTCGGCCCGGCCATGTGCCTGTGGTTCGCCATCATCGCCGTGCTGGGGCTGATCGGCGTCATCCAGCGGCCGCAGGTGCTCGCCGCGCTCGACCCGCGCTACGCGATCGACTTCTTCCTGGAGGACGGCTGGGCCGCGTTTCTCGCCTTGGGCTCGGTGGTGCTGGCGCTGACCGGCGCCGAGGCGCTCTACGCCGACATGGGCCATTTCGGCCGCAAACCCATCCGCATCGCCTGGTTCATGCTGGTGCTGCCGGCCCTCCTTCTCAATTACTTCGGCCAGGGCGCGTTGCTGATCGAGACGCCCGCCGCGATCGACAGCCCGTTCTACCGACTCGCTCCGGACTGGGCGCTGATACCCCTCGTCGGCCTCGCCACCATCGCCACCATCATTGCCTCCCAGGCCGTCATTTCCGGCGCCTTCTCGGTAACGCGCCAGGCGATCCAGCTCGGGTTCCTGCCGCGGATGAACATCATCCACACCTCCGAGAGCGAGATCGGCCAGATTTACATTCCGTTCGTGAACTGGTCGCTGCTGGTCGCGGTGTCGGCGCTGGTGATGGGCTTCGGCTCGTCCACGAATCTCGCCGCCGCCTACGGCGTCGCCGTCACCGGCACCATGGTGATCGATACGCTGCTGCTCTCGGTCGTGGTCTTTGCGATGTGGAAGTGGAACGTGTTTGCCGCCGGCGCCCTGATCGGCCTCTTTCTCACCTTCGAGCTGTCCTTCTTCCTCGCCAATCTCACCAAGATCCCGCACGGCGGCTGGTTTCCGTTGATGATGGGCCTCATCATCTTCGTGCTGCTGACGACGTGGAAGCGCGGCCGCGCGCTGCTCACCCAGCGCCTGCAGGGCGACCTGCTTCCGGTCGAGACGTTCGTCAGTTCGCTGACGCCGAAGATTCAGCGCGTTCCCGGAACCGCGGTGTTCCTCACCGGAACCCGCGAAGGAATCCCGCACGCGCTCCTGCACAACCTGAAGCACAACAAGGTGCTGCACGAACGGGTGGTCCTGCTCACGGTCCTCGTCGAGGAAATGCCGCACGTGCCCGAGAGTCAGCGCATCGAGGTGCGGCCGCTGGCGGGCCGTCTCTATCGCGTCGTCGTCCGCTACGGGTTCATGCAAACGCCGAACGTGCCGGCGGCGCTGATGCTCGGCGAGAAGGCCGGCCTCGCGTTCGATCTGATGGAGACGTCGTTCTTCCTGTCGCGCGAGACGCTGATCCCGAGCGCGGTGCCCGGGATGGCGCTGTGGCGCGAGGCGCTGTTCTCGTGGATGTCGCGCAACGCCGCCACGGCGATGAACTTCTTCCGCCTGCCGCCGAACCGCGTCGTCGAACTCGGCACACAAGTTGAATTTTAAAGGGCGGACGCCGACATTTTGCCTTTATTCGACATAGCAAAGCTCCGTGCAGTAACGTGCGAAATGGTTTCTCCTTGCTTTTCGCCGCGAAACGGCGTTCGATACCTGAACAACTAACTTTTTGGCTATGCCTTGCCGATTGTGCCCTTACGGGGCGCCGCCCCAAGACCCCCCAAAACCCAGGTTGTTTCGGATCGCTCGATGATCGTGATGATCCATGTCTGACTACCCCAGGAGACTAGTATGGCTACCGGTACCGTGAAATGGTTCAACCCCGCCAAGGGCTTCGGCTTCATTAAGCCGGAAGACGGCACGAAGGATGTGTTCGTTCACATCAGCGCCGTCGAGCGTGCAGGCCTCGACTCGCTCGTCGAGGGGCAGCGCGTCAGCTTCGAGGTGACGATGGAGCGCGGCAAGGCCGCCGCCACCAACCTCCGCGCGGAATAACGCCGGGGCTCCGGCGATCGACTGTGAACTGAAGCGGCGGCCGAGAGGCCGCCGCTTCTTTTCGACTCCGGTTGTCGCGCTCATGTTGACTTCGACCGCCGGGGTTGCGACAGAACGCCGGTGATCACGCTCGCCGATCTCGCCATCGCCCCGCTGTTGCCGGAGATCGGCGACCGCCTCGCCGCATCTTCGCGCCTCGTTCTCGAAGCGCCGCCCGGCGCCGGCAAGACGACCGGCGTGCCCCTCGCTCTCGTCGACGCCGACTGGCTCGGCGGTCGCACCATTCTTCTCCTCGAGCCGCGTCGGATCGCCGCCCGCGCCGCCGCAGCCCGCATGGCGGCATTGCTAGGCGAACCGCTCGGCGAGACGGTCGGCTATCGCACCCGCCTCGATTCGCGCGTCGGCCCGCGCACGCGGATCGAAGTCGTCACCGAAGGCATCCTCACCCGGCGCATCCAGTCGGACCCCGAGCTGGCCGGCGTCGGGCTGGCGATCTTCGACGAATTCCACGAGCGCAGCCTCGTCGCCGACCTCGGCCTGGCGCTGACGCTCGACACGGCGAAGGCGCTGCGCCCCGATCTGCGCGTGCTGGTCATGTCGGCAACGCTCGACGGCGGCGCCATCGCCCGGCTCCTCGACGACGCGCCAATCCTGCGCGCCGAGGGACGGGCGTTTCCGGTCGAGACGCGCCATCTGCCCGCTCCGCCCGGCGGCGGCAACCCCATCCCCGCCATCGTCGCGGCGGTTCGCCGCGCCCTCCGCGAAACCGAAGGCGACGTGCTGACGTTCCTCCCCGGCGAGCGCGAAATCCGCGCCGCCGAGCGCGCGCTCTCGGATACTCCGGGGACGCTCGTCGTGCCGCTTTTCGGCGCGCTCGCACCCGATGCCCAGGATCGGGTCTTCGCGCCGGCGCCCAAGGGCCTGCGCAAGATCGTCCTTGCGACGTCCATCGCCGAAACCAGCCTCACCATCGACGGCATCCGCGTCGTGATCGATTCCGGGCTTGCCCGCGAGCCGCGCTTCGACCCGGCAAGCGGCCTGACCCGGCTCGAGACCGTGCGCGTCTCGCAAGCGGCCGCCGACCAGCGACGCGGGCGCGCCGGCCGCACCGCGCCGGGCGTCGCCTATCGCCTGTGGGCCGAGGCGGCGACCAAAGGCCTGGCGCCGCGGGCGACGCCGGAAATCCTCCAGGCAGACCTCGCGCCCCTTGCGCTGGAACTGGCGCAGTGGGGCATCGCCGATCCGGCCTCGCTCGCCTGGCTCGATCCGCCGCCGGCGGCGGCTTATGCCGAGGCGTGCGCACTCCTGACCGAGCTCGGCGCGCTCGATCGCGAGCGGCGGTTGACCGACCATGGCCGTGCGATGGCGCGGCTGCCGCTTCATCCCCGCCTCGCCCACATGGCCATTGCCGCCCACGGCATGGGCTTCGGACGCGAAGCGGCGCTCCTCGCAGCCCTTCTCGCCGAACGCGACGTGCTCGCCGGTCCCGGCGTCGCCCGCGATGCCGATGTCCGGTTGCGGATCGACGCGCTGCACCGCGCCGGAAGTCCGCTGCCGCCCGGCATCTCGGTCCGCGAGGGAACGCGGCGCCGCGCCCTCGCCGCCGCCCGGCAAATCCGCAGCCTGTTGCGCGCGAACGAGACGAAGGACGCGCCGCAGACCGGGGCGCTCGGTGTTCTCATCGCCCTCGCCTATCCCGATCGCATCGCCCAATCGCGGCCGAGCGGCGGCTTCCGCATGGCGAACGGTCGCGGCGCGGCGCTTGACGACGGCGATGCGCTCGCCCGCGAGCCGTGGCTCGCCGTTGCCGAGGTCGGCGGCGGCGACAAGGATGCGCGCATCTTTCTCGCCGCGCCGCTCGCGCGCGCCGACATCGAGGAGCACTTCTCCGCGTCGATCGAAACGCGGGAGGATGTCGCCTGGAATCCGCGCAGCGAAACCGTCGCTGCGCGCCGGCAGCGGTGCCTCGGCGCCCTCGTCCTCGACGACGCCCATTGGGCGGCGGCGCCGCCGGAGCGGGTCGCCGAAGCGCTGCTCGCGGGCGTGCGCGCCCTCGGCCTCGACGCGCTGCCGTGGACGGCGGAAGCGCGGCAGATCTGTGCGCGCGTTGCGTTCCTCTCCGCGCTCGACGGCGATGCGGGGTGGCCGGAGCTTTCCGATGCGGCGCTCGCGGCAACCCTCGACGACTGGCTGCTGCCGTACCTGGCGGGCCGGCGCAGCCGCGCCGACCTCGGCGCGCTGGACCTTGCCGCGATTCTCGGCGCGCGCCTGACCTGGGAGCAGAAGCGGCGGCTCGACGCCGAGGCGCCGACGACGGTTCGACTCCCGAACGGCCGCGGCGTGACGCTCGATTACGGCGGCGGCGAAGCGCCGATCCTCGCAGCAAAAGTGCAGGAGCTGTTCGGCATGGCCGATACGCCGCGCATCGGCAATGGGCGCGTGCCGCTCACCCTTCACATCCTGAGCCCGGCCGGCCGCCCGGTGCAGGTCACCCGCGATCTCGCCGGTTTCTGGCGAGGCTCCTATGCCGACGTGCGGAAGGATCTGCGCGGACGCTATCCCAAGCACCGCTGGCCCGACGATCCGGTTAACGCCGCGCCGGCCGGCCCGGCACGGCCGCGCCGCTGATCCGCCGGCTGTGCTAGGCTCGACGGATGACTCGCCGACCGATTCTCGAGCCGTCAGCGGCCCCTTTTCTGGATGAGGCGCGTCCGCGCGACACCGCGACCGTCGGACTCGCGGCGGTCGCCGTCGCCGTCAGCGACGACGAGCCCAAGGTGCTGGCGATCCGCAGCGATGGCTCCGACGAGCTGCCGTCGGGCCCGCTCGAACCGCAGCACCGGACGCTGGAAGCGGGCCTGCGCGCCTGGGTGGAAACCCAGACCAGCCAGACGCTCGGCTATGTCGAGCAGCTCTACACCTTCGGCGACCGCAACCGGCAGCCGCACAACCACGACGTCCGGGCGCTGTCGATCGGCTATCTGGCGCTGGTGCGGGAAGCCCGCCCGTCCGGCTCGCGCAACGCCGAATGGCGCGACTGGTACCGCTACTTCCCCTGGGAGGACTGGCGCGGCGGCCGTCCCGACATCCTGGCGTCCATCGCCGACGCCCTCCACCGCTGGGCGGCGGCGGCGGCAACCGTCGAGGAGCGGCGGCTGCGCGAGGCGCGCACCCGCGTAACCTTCGGTTACGGCCCCGAACACTGGAACGACGAGCAGGTACTGGAGCGTTATGAGCTCCTTTACGAGGTCGGACTGGTGCCGGAATCCCATCGTGACGGCGTCAAGGTGTGGACAAAGCCCGGCGAGGTTGTGGAGAAAGCCGAAGCGATGGCGGCCGACCACCGGCGCATTCTCGCCACCGCGATCGCCCGCCTGCGCGGCAAGATCAAGTACCGCCCGGTCGTATTCGAGCTGATGCCGCCGGAGTTTACGCTGTCCCGGCTGCAGCGCACGGTCGAGGCGCTGGCCGGCGTGCGGCTGCACGCGTCCAACTTCCGCCGGCTGGTCGAAACCCAGGGCCTGGTCGAGGAAACCGGCGGGGTCAGCGCCGAGACCGGCGGCCGGCCGGCGCGCCTCGTTCGCTTCCGCCGCGACGTCCTGACCGAGCGTCCGGCCCCCGGCATGCGCCTCCCCCTGTCCCGCCGCGGCCGGTAAGTCGTTGCTCTGAAGAGAAATTTCAAAAGTGAACGCATAGGGGTTGACGGATTTATTCTCAAACTTAGTATATTGATCCTGTCGCCGGGCTTTGCCCGGTTCCTTTTGGCTCCACTAATACTCATTTCGAGAATAAGAGGCTCGGCCATGACCCCTCCTGATGGCACGCTGCCGTTCACCGCGGATGTCGCCGCCGCGACGGCGCCGCTCTACGAGCGGCTCAAGGCGGTCATTCCGGCGCTCGAATGGCCGGTGTTCGCGCCCGAGATCGACGCGATCCGGCGGCTCAAGCGCGAGCGCAACGCGATCGTCCTCGCCCACAACTACCAGACTCCGGAAATCTTCCACGGCGTCGCCGACATCGTCGGCGATTCGCTGGCGCTCGCCCGCGAGGCCGCCAAGGCCAGCGCCGACGTCATCGTCCTCGCCGGCGTCCACTTCATGGCCGAGACCGCGAAACTCCTCAACCCCGGCAAGACTGTCCTCATTCCCGACGCTAAGGCCGGCTGCTCGCTCGCCGAGTCGATCACCGGCGCCGATGTGCGTCTCTTGCGCCAGCGTTACCCCGGCGTGCCGGTGGTGACCTACGTCAACACCTCGGCCGAAGTGAAGGCGGAGAGCGACATCTGCTGCACCTCCGGCAACGCCGTCAAAGTGGTCGAGAGCCTCGGCGTGCCGCGCGTCATCTTCCTGCCCGACGAGTATCTCGCCCGCAACGTCGCGGCCCAGACCAGGGTCGAGATCATCAGTTGGAAGGGCCGCTGCGAGGTGCACGAGCGCTTTACCGCCAACGACATCGCGACTCTGCGCAGGAACTATCCGGGCGTGATCGTCCTCGCCCACCCCGAGTGCTCGCCCGATGTCGTTGCCGCGTCGGATTTCGCCGGCTCGACCGCCGGCATGGCCGACTACGTCGGCAGCAAGCATCCCGGCCGCGTCGTGCTGATCACCGAATGCTCGATGGCCGACAACGTCGCCGTGCAGCACCCGGAGGTCGATTTCGTGCGCCCGTGCAATCTCTGCCCGCACATGAAGCGCATCACGCTGCCCAAGATTCGCCATGCCCTCGAGACGATGACCCACGAGATCGTGCTCGATCCCACCACCGCCGGGCGCGCCCGCTCCGCCGTCGAGCGCATGATCGCGGTGCGCTGAGGCGCTTATGTCGCAGGGTAATCAGCACCCGGTCGTCGTCGTCGGAGCCGGCATCGCCGGCCTTTCGGTGGCACTCGATCTCGCGCCGCGCGCCACGGTCGTTCTGAGTCCCGCGCCGCTCGGCCGCGGCGTCGCGACCGCCTGGGCCCAGGGCGGCATTGCCGCCGCGATCGGCAGCGACGATCTCCCCGACCTTCATGCCACCGATACCCGTGCCGCCGCAGCCGGCATCGGCGATCCCGACGTCGCCAAACGGGTCGCCGCGGCGGCACCCGGCTGCATCGAGCGGCTGATCGCGCGCGGCGTCGCGTTCGACCGCACCGCCGATGGCGTCTTGGCGCTCGGTCTCGAAGCCGCCCACTCGCGCCGCCGCATCGTTCACGCCGGCGGCGATGCCACCGGCGCCGTTGCCATCGACGCGCTCATCAAGACTGCGCGCGCAACGCCCTCGATCGCATTCGAAGAACGCACGCGGGCCGTCTCTCTCGTGGTCGACGACGACGCCGTCGTCGGCGTCGAGATCGAGCGCGACGGAAAGCGCGCCATCATCGCGGCATCGGCCGTCATCCTGGCGACTGGAGGCATCGGCGGACTCTACGCGAACACCACCAATCCGCTGGGCGCGGTCGGAGCCGGCGTGGCGCTCGCCGCGCGCGCCGGCGCGCGCCTTCGCGACATGGAGTTCGTCCAGTTCCACCCCACCGCGATTGCCGTCGGCCGCGACCCGATGCCGCTTGCGAGCGAGGCCGTGCGCGGCGAAGGCGCCGTTCTTATCACCGAGCGCGGACAGCGTTTCATGGCGACCGTACCGAACGCCGAGCTTGCGCCGCGCGATGTCGTCGCCCGCGCCATCGCCCGCGAGATTGCCGCCGGCCGTTCGGTGTTCCTGGATTCCCGCGCCGCCCTCGGCGCCGATTTCGCCAAACGCTTCCCGTCGGTCACCGCGTCGTGCCGCGAGGTCGGCCTCGATCCCGCGGTGCAGCCGATTCCGGTCCGTCCTGCCGCCCACTACCATATGGGCGGCGTCGCCGTCGACGGGCGCGGACGCACGAGCATCGCCGGGCTCTGGGCGTGCGGCGAAGTCGCTGCCACCGGCCTTCACGGCGCCAACCGCCTCGCTTCCAACTCGCTCCTCGAAGCCGTCGCGTTCGCGCGCTGGATCGCCGAGGACATCGCCGGAATGCCCACGATCGCCACACGCAGGATTTCAACCGAAACATCAGCGAGACGTGCCGACGTGCCGGCGGCGGCAACGATCGCCGAGCTCCGCCACCTCATGACCGATGCGGTCGGCGTCGTGCGGGACGCTTCGGGTCTTGCGCGAGCCGTTGCACGACTTTCGGAACTCGCGTTCGATGGAACGCCAGCGCTCGCCGATCGGGCGCTGGTCGGGCTTTTGATTGCGGCATCCGCCTGGAAGCGAACCGAAAGCCGCGGCGGTCATTTCCGTAGCGACTACCCGGTTGCGTCGCCCGCCTGGGCGCAGCCATCCGCCATTGGGCTCGACGAGGCATGTGCGCTCGCGCGCGAAATTCCGCCTGAGTCGCGCCGCGCCGTGGCCGGCAGCATCTGATGTCCCCGAGAGGAACGCCGCCGGGTCGCCCCGGCGGCGTCAAAACGCGGAAACCTCACCGCAACCGGCGAGGCCGTCAGTAATCGACGATGTCCACGTCCTTCGTCTCGGGCAGGAAGATGAGCCCGACGACGAAACTCATGCTCGCAATTATGATCGGATACCAGAGCCCGCTGTAGATATCGCCGGAGGCCGCCACGATGGCGAACACCGTCGCCGGGAGGAATCCGCCGAACCAGCCATTGCCGATGTGGTACGGCAGCGACACGCCGCTGTAGCGAATGCGCGTCGGGAACAGTTCCACCAGCCACGCCGCGATCGGGCCGTAGACCAGCGTCACGTAGATGACCAGGACGGTCAGCAGGAGAACGGTCGGCACGTAGCGGATCTGATTGGTATCCGCCGCGTTCGGATAGCCATGCTGCGTGATCGCTTGGCCGAGCACGGTTGCGAAGCTCGGGGTATTCGCAGGGATAACTTCCTCGCCGACCTTCACCTGCGCGACCGTACCCTTGGACGCCGATTGATTTGAGTAGTTCACCGAACGGGCGACCAGCGCCGACTTGGCAATGTCGCAGGAGGAGGTGAACTTTTCCGTTCCAGTCAACTTGAGCTGGAACGAACACTCGCTTGCATCGGCGATGACGGTGACCGGCGACGCGCTCAGCGCTTTCTCCAAGGCTGGATTGGCGAAGTGCGTGATCGCCGAGAAGATCGGGAAATAGGTCAACGCCGCCAGCAGGAAGCCCGCGAGAATAACAGGCTTCCTGCCGATCTTGTCGGACAGCCATCCGAACAGGAGGAAGAAGGGCGTGCCGATTGCGAGTGCCACGGCGATCATGATCTGCGCCGTGACCGACGGGACTTTCAGCGTCTGCGTCAGGAAAAACAACGCATAGAACTGTCCGCCGTACCACACCACCGCCTCACCCGCGGTTGCGCCCAGAAGCGCCAACAACGCGATCTTTGCGTTCGACCACCGCCCGAACGCTTCCATCAGCGGCCGCTTGGACTGCCTGCCGCTCTCTTTCATGCGCAGGAAAACCGGCGATTCGTTCAGTTTCAACCGTATCCAGATCGAAACCGCGAGGAGCACCGCGGAAAGCAGAAAGGGAATGCGCCAACCGTCGGTGAGCGTGCCTTTGCCGACGAAGGCAGGCTCGCCCATCCAGGTGCGGGTGCTGAGCACGATCAGCAGAGCCATCAACAGCCCGACCGTCGCAGTCGTCTGAATCCACGATGTATAGAAGCCGCGGCGGTTCTTGGGAGCGTGTTCGGCAACGTAGATCGCCGCGCCTCCGTATTCGCCGCCAAGCGCTAGCCCCTGGATCAAACGCAGGCAGATCAACGTGATCGGCGCGGCGATCCCCCACGTCTGATAGTTCGGCAACACGCCGATGAAAAACGTGCCGAAGCCCATCAGAGTCATGGTGATCAGGAACGTGTACTTGCGCCCGGCCAGATCGCCCAGGCGTCCGAAGATCAACGCCCCGAAAGGGCGAACCGCAAATCCGGCGGCAAACGCCAGCAGGGTAAAGATGAAGGCCGCCGAAGGGTTGACGCCGGCGAAGTATTGCGTCGCCAAAATCGGCGCGAGTGTGCCGTAGATATAAAAGTCGTACCACTCGAACACGGTACCGAGGGACGAAGCGAAGATGACCTTGCGTTCTTCCGCTCCGGTCAACTTGCGAGTGTCGGCAAACGATGCCGTCGCGCTTGCGGTGCTCATGAACGAAACCTCCCAAGTTGGTTTTTATGTTTGTTTTTGTATGTCGATCGCCTCACCCCAGGCATCAGCCGACATAATCAATCTACACCAACTGTGCCGTAATATCTGCGTAAAGGCAAGCACACCGATTAAAACCGAAAAAGCCGGCATTTCATTCATGTCATTCATGCCCGTCATCGCGCATTGGGCATCGGCGCACCGGAGGCGCACCGCTGAGTTTCACGCCCGCACGACCGGTGGCTCAAGTCGCAAGGCCACCCGCATCGCCTCAATGCGGTTGCGCACGCCGAGCTTGCGATAGATCTGGCGCAGATGCAGACGAACCGTCGGCTCCGCGACGTGAAGTTCGCCGGCGATCTCCGCATTGGTCTTGCCTGCTGCGACCAGCTTCAGGACTTGAGCCTGCCGCTGCGTCATCGTGTCGAGAGGGGGGCCGAAATGGATACCGTGAGCGCTGTGCCTGCCGGCGACGATCTCCTCCTCACCGAGCAAAATGCCCGACGGGACGAAGCGCTCGCCATGGATGGCGAGAGTCAACGCGCCGAGAATCACCGGGCCCCGCATATCCTTGGTCAGGTAGGCGGAAACGCCGCTTTCCAAGGCCCAGAACACTTCCTGCCGCGTTGCGCCACGGGCGATAACGGCCAATGGGACCTCTCCGAAGGTCCGGCGCTGCTCGATCACTTCGGCCAGCCCATGAAGACCCGGTAATTCGAGATCGAGCACAACCAGATCGTAGCGGAAATCGCCGGACGAACGGTCGAGAGCATCCGACCAGGTGCGCACCGCCGCGATTGTCATCTCTGGATCTATCCTGAGGAGATACGAGCGCAATCCATCTGAGAGCATGTCCTGATGTTGCGCGAGGAGCACGTGCATGGCGGCCACCGTTGCTGGCATCGTTCGATTCCCTCCATTCCCGACATGGCGGCGCAGCCCCTGGCACATCGGCGGACGGCTGGTCCGGACGAATAGCAAAAATTTGAATTACAGGAGTAAAAATTCCGTCGTTTGGCAATATTTTATAAAGAATGATCCAATTATGGGAAGTCTTTACTCGAAATTGACCTTTGACAATCCTTGCGAGTGAAGAACCGGCAAACCTCCTCCGTCCGGCATATTCCCTCGCGCAGCGACCGTTCGTTGGCGCCATAGACACGGCAACCCTCCCTCTCGAACGAAACGCGGAGAGGCATCGCGGAAACGGGGAATCGATGGAGAGGGATCAACGCACTCGACTGCGCCGGCATGGCGAACTCGATCTGTGCGCCTGGATCATGTCGCCAGCATTTCCGGAAGCGGCTGGGCGCGATCGAGATTGCGCAGACTTCGCGGCTGGCGTTCCCTGCCGGCGGCATCGGATGCACTCCGTTGGAAGCGACCGCTATAAAAAGCTCGGCTCATATGCAAATGATAACCATTTGCAATTGCGATCGGTCGTGCTAGATGATTGCCGGGAACCGTGATCACGCGGTTCGGCACCCGGATGGAACGAGCCAGATGCGTTTTTCGGAATTCAAAATCGTCGCGATGGGGACGGCGTTGGCCGCCCTGATGGGAACCGCCATGAGTGGCGCGGCTATGGCCGCGGAATACCCGATCGGCAAGCCGCAGATCGCCAACGGCATGGAGATCGGCGCCGTCTACCTCCAGCCGATCGAGATGGATCCGCCCGGCATGATGCGCGACGCCAGGCAGTCGGACATCCACCTCGAGGCCGACATCCACGCCGTCGCCAGAAACGCGAACGGCTTTGCCGAGGGCGATTGGATGCCGTATCTGGTCATCCAATATCAACTCTCCAAGGCCGGCACAAATGAGCCGATCAAGGGCGATCTCATGCCTATGGTGGCAAGCGACGGCGCCCATTACGGCGACAACGTCAAGCTCGCCGGACCGGGCAACTACAAGCTGACCCTGACCATCTCGCCGCCGAGCGCCAATCATGGCGCCCATTTCGGCCGTCATGTCGACAAGGAGACGGGGGTCGCCGAGTGGTTCAAGCCGTTCACCGTCACGTACGACTTCGCCTTTGCCGGAACCGGCAAGAAGGGTGCGTACTGATCCGATGACGGCCGCGGTCAAGGTTTCCATTGCAGCACTTCTGTTCGCGCTCCTCGCCGTCGCTGCACCGGGCTGGGCCGAGGAGATGCCGACGTTCCGGATCGACATGAAAGACGGCACGATCTCGCCGCTGCGCATCGAGGTACCGGCGAACAAGCCGTTCAAGCTGGAGCTGCACAACACCGGCAAAGCGCCGAGCGAGTTCGAGAGCGTCGAGCTCAATCGCGAGAAGGTGCTGGCTCCGCAAAGCCAGTCCTTCATCGTCTTCCGCAAGCTCTCGCCGGGCGAATACACGTTCTTCGATGATTTCCACCCCGAGGCACCCAAGGCGATCCTCGTCGTCAAATAGGTTCGTAACGGAGTGTCGCAGTGACGAGTCGGTTTTGGAGCGAAGGAACGCATCGCGCCGGTGACTGGCTTCGCGAGCATCAGCGTGCCATCCGCCTGCTTCAGTGGACGGTCGTCGCCGCCTATTTCTTCTTGATCGCCGTTCCGGTGATCTTTCCGCTGCCCGCCCGTACCGCCCACATCTGGGACAACGTGACGCTGTTCGCCCAGTTCGCGTTCTGGGGCATCTGGTGGCCGTTCGTGCTGCTCAGCATGATCGTCGTCGGCCGCTCGTGGTGCGGTTTCTTCTGCCCTGAGGGCACACTGACCGAATTCGCCAGCCGCCATGGCCGCGGCCATGCCGTGCCGCGCTGGCTGACCTGGGGCGGATGGCCGTTCGTCGCCTTCGCTCTTACCACCGTCTATGGCCAGATGATCAGCGTCTATCAGTATCCGCGTCCGGTGCTGCTGATCCTCGGCGGCTCGACGCTCGGCGCGATCGTCGTCGGCTACTTCTACGGCCGCAACAAGCGCGTGTGGTGCCGTTATCTGTGCCCCGTCAACGGCGTGTTCGCGCTGCTGGCCAAGCTTGCGCCGATCCATTTCCGCGTCGACCGCGATGCGTGGGCAATGTCCAGCAAGCCGCTGCCGTCGCCACGCCGGGTCAAGTGCGCGCCGTTGGTGCCGATCAAGACGATGGAGGGCGCCAGCACCTGCCATATGTGCGGAAAGTGCAGCGGCTTTCGCGGTGCCGTTCACCTTTCCGGACGTTCGCCCAACGATGAAATCGTCCACGTCGCTGGCCGGAAAGCCGATCCGTGGGAGACGATCCTCATCCTGTTCGGCCTGATGGGCGTCGCCGTTGGGGCGTTCCACTGGGTATCGAGCCCGTGGTTCGTCGCCGCCAAGCAGGCGCTCGCCGCGCGGCTGATCGGCGTGGGGCAGATATGGCCTCTGGAATATTCGGCACCGTGGTGGATTCTCACCAATTACCCGGATCAGAACGACGTGCTTACGCTGCTCGATGGCGCGATCCTGCTCGGCTACATCGCCGTCACCGCGGTCGTCATGGGACTCTCGCTGTCGCTGCTGCTCGCCGCCGCGACCCGCGCCGCGGGGACGTGGTCATGGGTGCGCTTTCATCACTTCGCCCAGGCGCTGATCCCGCTCGCCGGCTGCGGCGTGTTCCTCGGCCTGTCCGGCCTGACCGTCACCATGCTCAAGCACGAAGGCTTCCGCCTCTATTGGATCAACGACGCGCGGGCGGCGTTTCTTGCCGGCGCGCGCTGTGGTCGGTCCTCCTGGGCTGGCAGCTCGCCGGCGCATACGCAGGCGGACTCCGGCGGATTGCGGCGACGGCGAACATAAGCCTCGCCGCCGCTCTCGGCGTGGCGAGCTGGGTGCTGCTGTTCTGGATCTGGTAGCCGGTGTCGATTATCCGGCCAGCGTCTCCGGTCCCCGGGCATAGCCCATCTTCCGCGCGCCGCAGCTTGCCGATCGATCTACCCGCGAGCTATGGTCTGACGCTCGTGACGTTTATCGCCGCATCCGAGCCAACTGGACTTGACTTCCTAGAGCCCCCGCGACCCTTGCGTGCATTCGTGCCGGTTTGACAATGGCCTCCTCTCCGCCGCTCTCCGCCCCTGGACCCGCTTGGCACCTGTTCGTGCCAAAACTGTTCACCATTCTGCGTCAGGGCTATTCGCTCGACTGGTTTCGGCATGATCTCGTGTCCGGCCTGACAGTCGCGATCGTCGCTCTTCCTCTTGCGATGGCGCTGGCGATCGCCTCTGGGGCCACTCCGGACAAAGGCCTTCTGACTGCGGTGGTTGCTGGATTCCTGATCTCCGCACTCGGCGGCAGTCGCTTTCAGATCGGTGGCCCGACCGGCGCGTTCGTTGTCGTCGTGTTCAACGTAATCCGTGAGCACGGCTATGACGGGCTGATCATCGCCACACTGATGGCTGGCGTCATGCTGATCGTTGCCGGCATTGCTCGCATGGGAACATGGATCAAATACATTCCCGAACCGGTGGTGACCGGGTTCACCGCTGGCATAGCGGTCATTATCTTCACTAGCCAGATTCAGGACCTGTTCGGCTTGACCATCCATGATTTGCCTGCGGATTTCTTTGGTAAATGGCCAATCTTTTGGGCTGCGCGCGATACGATCAATCCAGCCAATCTTGCCATCGCCGGAGGATCGCTTGCGCTCATTGTCCTGCTACGCCGCTTTGCGCCGAGAATACCCGGCTTCCTTGTCGCCATCGTGTTCGGGGCCGCGGCGACAACGGCATTCGGCCTCCACATCGATACGATCGGCTCGCGTTTTGGCGGACTGAACGGGTCGATTCCGATGCCACACTTTCCCGACATCACACTGTCGCGGATAAGCGAACTGCTGCCGAGCGCCTTCACCATCGCCTTCCTTGCCGGCGTCGAGTCGCTTCTTTCTGCGGTGGTCGCCGACGGCATGACCGGACGACGCCACCGCTCCAACTGCGAGTTGGTCGCACAGGGCATCGCGAACACGGTCTCGGCTCTGTTCGGCGGGCTCCCAGCAACGGGGGCGATCGCTCGCACGGCGACCAATATACGCTCGGGTGCGCGTTCACCGGTATCGGGCGTGCTGCATGCTGCGTTCGTGCTGCTGTTCATGGTGGCTCTCGCACCACTCGCTGACTACATCCCGCTGGCGAGCCTCGCCGCCGTTCTCGTCGTGGTCGCCTGGAACATGAGCGAGATCAACCGCTTTCGACACCTGATGCGTGCCCCGTGGGGCGACCGCCTTGTCCTGCTGCTTACCTTCGGACTAACGGTCGCGGTCGACCTCACTTTTGCCATCGAGGTCGGTATCGTGCTCGCCGCCGTACTCTTTATGCATCGCATGGCCGAGGTCGTCCGCGGAAGCATGGGAACAGTCATAGAAGCGGATATCGACGATTTTACGCGGCCGACCGACGACGTTTATACGCAGCGGGCCGATCTTCCACCTGACGTCGAGGTCTTTCAATTCCGGGGTCCGCTGTTCTTCGGCGTGGCTGAACTTTTATCCGAGGTTCTCGATCGCATCGCCGGTGCACCGCGGGTCTTCATTCTGCGGATGAGCCAGGTGCAGATGATGGACGCGACGGGAGCGAGCCGTCTTCACGACTTCATCGATGGCTGCCGGCGGCGCGGCACTACGCTCATCCTGTCTGGACTTCAGCCTCAGCCGCACGGGGTCTTAGAAAAGATGCATGTCCTTCAAGCGCGTGACGTACGTGTCGCCAGAACATATGCCGGTGCTGTTGCCATGGCCCGCAGCAATCCCGATGGCAAATCGGAATCGTATGCAACGTCTTCCGCCACACGTGGATCACAGCCATGAAACAAAGCCCTCGCTCTCTCTGCTGCCCGCCGCCGCGCCGCTCGGTGGCTGTAGCGCTGTGGTCGATCCTTCTGGGCTGGCCGCTCGCTGGTTCACACGCAGGCGGACTCCAGCGGCGGCGTGGCGAGCTGGGTGCTGCTGTTCTGGATCTGGTAGCCGGTGTCGATTATCCGGCCGGCGTCTCCGGTCCCCGGGCATAGCCCATCTTCCGCGCACGCTCATCGGCGCTCTCAGCCTGCGGATCGAGACCATGTCCGAGACTCAGGCGGTTCATGAAATTGAATCGGCAACACACCAGAATCGCATCGTGCAGCGCGCGCTCCGGCCATCCGGCTTCATACACTGCGTCCGCATCGGCTTGCGAGACGGCGTGTGGCGTCAATGTCAGCTTTTTCACGAACCGCAGGATGGGCTTGAATGCCTCCTCGACCGGCGCGCTATCGGCATCGTCAACCAGCCGCTCGATGGTCCCGCGCTCGACCCCGAGATTGATCGCCATCTGCGAGTGGCCGTTGAAGCAATAGTCGCAGCGGTTGAGACTCGAGACATACGCCGCGATGGTCTCTCGCTGGGCGGGGCTAAGAGGCGATTCGCCACGCATGATCGCCCGCCCAAGCGCGTGCATCGGCTGGCGAAGATCGGGGTTGAGCGACCATAAATCGCCGATACCCGCATTTCGCGAAAGCGAAGGAAAGAACGGCATGGGGCCTCCTTGATACTGTTCCGGCGAGGTTATCAAGATCGAACGCCGCCCCCAAGCACATCGTCGGCAATTGGCGCATTCCTTCGGAAGGGCCTGTGAACCAAGTCCGAGCGGCGATCGTGCCGCGCGGCCATAAAGTTCCCGCAGGCGCGCACGCGCTTTCCCGGCGCAGCGGCGCACCGGCCGAGGTATCACTTGTCATTGGCTCTCCGAGCCGCCCGACGCAGTGCGGAGCCGGAATCGCGTTCCTATTGAGGACAATGCATGTTTCCGACAATACCGCTAACATTCCTTCCAGCACCCTTCGAGGCGATCCGAAAATTCCATAAAATCCACACCACATTCCGCCATGAAGGCGATCTCAAAATGAAGAAGGCCCTCGCTTTCGCGCTGAAGCTCGGGATCCCGAAGCCCCAGGCCGCCGTTCTGGCGCGGCTTAAGACGCCGGAAGCCATTCAGGACTACATCACGCGGCTGCCGGCCAATCATGAGCCGAACGGCGACACCTGCCTCTCGGTGGTGGAGACCATGCGCCGACGCAGCGCCCATTGCATCGAGGGCGGTTTCATCGCCGCATGCGCGCTCTGGATTCACGGCCAGCCGCCGCTGCTCATGGATCTGCAAGCCCAGCGCGACGACGATCACGTCGTTGTGCTGTTCCGGCGCGGCGGTTGCTGGGGCGCCATCTCAAAGAGCAACCATATCTGGTTGCGCTGGCGCGACCCGATCTATCGCAACCTGCGCGAGCTCGCCATGTCCTATTTCCACGAATACGTGTCGGGGTCGAAGAAGACGTTGCGGCGCTATTCGCGCCCCATCGACTTGCGCCGCTTCGACGCCAAACAGTGGGTGACCAACACCGACGACTGCTGGGACGTCGCCGGGGCCTGTGACGACGCCAAGCATTATCCCCTCCTCAGCCCTGCCCAGGCGCGGCAGCTCCGGGCGCGCGACGCGATGGAAAGAAGAGCCGGAGAGCTGCTGGAGTATCCGCCGCGGGGCCGACCGGCACGCTCCTGAGCCGGCTACTGCTTGGTGGCTTCGGGTACCCCGTCGCCCTGCGGCAGCGGCCGCACCACGCCCTTTTCCTTGAGCTGTTGGACGAGGTTCTGCATCGCGCCGAGCCCCTGCAGGAACGAATCCGGCGGCATGACGAGCTGGACCAGGAAATCCATTGCCGGCCGGCCGCTCTTGTCCTTCGCGTTGGGCGACAGCGTGAACAGATCGATTCGCACCATGCCGCCGACGAGGGCGATGTTGGAAATGCCGTCGCAATAAAGCTTATCGCTCATGACTTCTTCTCCGTTTCATTGCCGGCGCTCGCCGAGTCCAAGCGCCGGTAGCGCCTTCGCCGAAATGGCGACGCTGATACCGTTCTTCTCCACGCCGATCAGGAGTCCGGCGACGCGATACGCGCCGCCGATCCGGACCAGCAGCGGGCCGCCGGACACGCCCCGTGTGCCGTCGCAGGTGTGCAGGAACGACAGGCCACCCTGCACCACCCGCTCGACGACGCACCGGTCGTCGACGCGGAGCGCCTGTGCAACATCCTGGTTATAGCCGGCCATCGTCAACGATGTTCCCGGACGCAATTCCGACTCGGCTTGCGACCCGTCCAGCAGCGGAATCCATCCCGTCGTGAGCCCGATCGGCGCATCCAGCTCGAGAACGGCCCAGTCGTCGGCAACGTCGTACGTTTTTACGGTAGGCGTATACGCGGGCGTGCCGGCGACCGTGATCCGCGCGACTCCCGCATCGGCGACATACGTTCCCTTCGACCAGCCGGCGACGAAGTGAAGCGTGATCGGCGCATAGGCCGCCTTTCTCGCCGCGTTCCACAGGCAGTGTGCGGCGGTCACGACCTGACGCTCGCCGACGAGAACCCCGGTGCAGAAGCCGTGTCCCGAGCGATTGACCCGGCCGATGGCGCGCCACGGCCACTCGGTTTCGATCACCGCGCGGCGGTGGTCGCTGCCGTGGATTCCGGGGAGCGCCGGGGCACGCTCCTCGCCCCTGGCGCCGACGATGGCAAAGGTCGCCGCCGCCAGCATCGCGGCGACGGCCACAAGCCACGCCGGCGCGCCGGCGAACGGGATCATGTCAGTCCTCGCGCATGCCGCGGTTGATGCCGGACATCAGCGGCTTCGTGAGATAGCTCATCAGGGTGCGCTCGCCGGTGACAATCATCGCCTCGGCCGGCATGCCCGGATAGAGCTTCGCCCCCTCCAGCTTCTCAAGGCCTTTGTCGAGAACGATACGCGCCGTGTAATAGGCGTTGCCCGTGCGCTGATCGGTCTGGCGATCGGCTGAAACCGTCTCCACCTTGCCGAACACCGTCGGCGTGCTCCGCTGGTTGAGGGCGGTGAGCCGCAACTGCACCCGGAGGCCGGCATGGACGACGTCGATGTCGGTGGGCGCGACCTGCGCCTCGGCGATCAGGCGATCCTGTTCCGGGACGATCTCCATCACTGTTTCGCGCGGAGGGACGACACCGCCCGGCGTGAACAGCTTGAGGTTGATGATCCGGCCACCGACGGGCGCGCGCAGCACGGTACGATCCAGGACCTCCTTGGCCGAGCGCAGCTTCTCGCGCAGATCGCCGATGCGGACCTGCTCATCGTGCAGCTTCTGCGCCGCGTCGGTCACCACCGTGACCGTGAGATCGATAATCTTGAGATCGTTCTCGCCGGCGGTCTGGGCGGCGCGGGCGATCGAGGCGTACTTCTGCGCGCGCTGGCCTTCAAGGTCGGCCGTCTGGCGCTGCAATTGCAGCAGCCTCGGGCGGCGCTCGAGGCCCTTCTCGACCAGCGTGATGACCGATTTTTCCTCTTCGTTGATCAGCGCGAGCTGCCGATCCTCGGCCGTAATTTCGCCGTGCAAGCCCTTGATTTCTTCGTCAATTTGGCTGTTCCGCTGCTTCAGTATCTGGGTCTGGCTGGCGATCGCGTCACGCTTCGCCGCATAGGCGCGCTCCTGCCCGGCCATCGTCGCCGCCACGCTCGGATCGCTCGCCCGGCTGGTGAGCTCCTCCGGGAAAGCGATGTCGTCCTTCCGATCACGCTCGGCGAGAAGACGCGCTTGCAGCGCAAGCGATGCGTCGAGATCGCCTTGCAGCATATCGTAGGACGATTTCGCCGCCGTATCGTCCATGATCACCAGCGGCTGACCGGCTTTGACCGTATCGCCCTCGTGAACGAGCACCTTCGAGACGGTGCCGCCGTCGAAATGCTGGATCGCCTTGCGACTGCTCTCGACGACGATCGTCGCGGGTGCCATCGCCGCGCTGTCGAGCGGCGCGACCGACGCCCAGCCCATGAACCCGAAGAAGAAGACGGCGATGACGACGCCGCCGAAGAAGACGACGCGATTGATGCCCATCGTTCGGGAAATGTCGCCGATCGTGCCCTTCGGATATTGCCCCGGAAGCGCCAGGGCGCGGAATTCGGAGTCGACAGTTTTCAGTGTCATGATCAGTCCTGAGCGACTTGAACGCTGGCCAACGGCTTCGGGCCGCCGCGGACCGAGGTCGGTCCCGAGTGCCATCCCATCTTCGCGAGCACCTCGTCGCGCGGCCCGAGAAGCTCCATGCGGCCGTTGCGCATGACCAGGATCTTGTCGGCCAGCACCAGAAGGTTGGGCCGCTGAGTCACCAGGGCGACGGACGACTTGTTTTCCTTGGCCCAGCGGATGGCGTTGGACAGCGCCTGTTCGCCGGCCGAATCGAGGTTCGAGTTCGGCTCGTCGAGAACGACGAAGGCCGGATGGCCGAAGAAGGCGCGCGCGAGTCCGATCATCTGCCGCTGGCCGCCGGACAGTGCCCAGCGCCCGTCGCCGATCGGCGTGTCGTATCCCTTCGGCAGGGTCAGGATCAGTTCGTGCGCGCCGGCGATGCGGGCGGCCGCCAGCACTTCTTCGTCGGTGGCGTCCCCGAAGCGGGCGATGTTCTCCCGCACGGTGCCGTTGAAGAGCTCGACGCTCTGCGGCAGGTAGCCGACGTGACCGCCGCGATCGACCGAATCCCAGGCGGCGATGTCGGCGCCGTCGAGCCGCACGGCGCCGCGGAACGGCACCAGGCTCCCGACCAGAAGGCGGGCGAGCGTGGTCTTGCCGGCGCCCGACGGCCCGATGATGGCCAGAACCTCGCCCGGCTCGGCGGCGAACTGGACCTGCTGGATGTTGGGTTCGGTGGCGCCCGGCGGCGCATAGACCAGCCCCTCGACCGCAAGCTTTCCTTTCGGTCGCGGCAGGCTGGTGATCGCCGGCCGGTCGATGTACCCGTTCAGAAGCTCGGTCAGGCGGCGGTAGCTGGTCTGAGCCGCGATCAGGATCTTCCACACGCTGATCGCCTGCTCGAACGGCGCCACGGCGCGGCCCATGATGATCGACGCGGCGATCATCGCCCCGCCGGTCATCTCGCGGTGGACGACGAGCCAGGCGCCGGTGCCGAGGATCGCCACCTGCAGCATCATGCGCCAGAACTTCGCCGCCGAGGCGATGTAGCTCATCCGGTCGTTAGCGGCGCTCATGGACTGCGCGCCGATGCCCGAGAGCTCGTTCCA
>Ga0207664_10000394_pt1 | contig 31341 bp, 25 predicted proteins | sample LARL83metaG_FD_184349 | JGI IMG/M metagenome (GOLD analysis project Ga0207664, IMG submission 184349) | Corn, switchgrass and miscanthus rhizosphere microbial communities from Kellogg Biological Station, Michigan, USA - LAR L8-3 metaG... | ecosystem: Host-associated > Plants > Roots >... | reverse complement strand
GCGCGCTACGACCTGCTCGTCGCGGAGCTCTACAGCTGGTACGGGACGGTCGACACGTGGCTCAACGAGATCGACAACCGCGTCAAGCACGGCGACCATTCACCGGCGCTGCTCGTCTTCAAGCGAAAACTCACCTACGGACCGCGTAACGCCGAAGACCTCGGCGGACCGCCCGGCTTCCGGGATCGCCTCGGCGATCTTATGGGACGCCTGAGCGGGAACTACGCACCGCCGACGCAGTCGCAGCTGAACGAGGCGGCCGTGCTGCGCGGGATGTTCGAGTCGTTACAGCGGGAGCGGCCGCGATAGTACATAGGGCTCAGCACAACCAACGGGAACGCGCTGCGCGGCGGAGGAACCAAAATGCAGCGGCACTTCTACGGAGGCACACATGATCAATTGGTATACGCACGTGCTGACGAATTACGCACAATTCGGCGGTCGCGCACGTCGCGCAGAGTATTGGAATTTCTTCCTCGTCAACCTCATCATCGCGATCGTCCTGAACTTCGTGCTCGGGGCAATTCATTTGGGCTTCATCGCATATCTGTATTCGCTGGCGGTGCTGATTCCGTCGATCGCAGTCGGCATTCGCCGCATGCACGACACGAACCGCAGCGGATGGTGGCTGCTCATCGCGCTGGTTCCGTTCGTGGGATGGGTCGTGGTGCTGGTGATGCTGGCGCTGGAAGGCACGCCCGGACCGAATCAGTACGGGCCGGATCCGAAAGGCGCGGCAGCCGTTCCCGCGTAACCGCGCTCCTGTTCAACGCAAAAAAAGAGCACGATGCGCGCATCGTGCTCTTTACTATGTACGTGCGTTCGGTTATATCGCCGCCTTCTGCGCCATGCCGGCGACCCACCGGTACAGCAGCGCGACGAGCGCGAGAAAGGCGATGCCGCCGATGATCTCCGAAGGCACGAGGAACGAGTCCGGCACGAGCGAGAGCGGCGTGCCGCTTTTGCTGACGACGATGATGCCGGAAAGCAGCACTCCGAATAAGCTCTCGCCGACGATGAGTCCCGAGGCCAGAAGTACGCCCAAGCGTTTGGCCATGTCCGCATTGCGCCCGCGCGAGACCGCGCGATTGTAGAACCAGCCGATCACCGCGCCGAGTACCGCACCGGCCGTCGTGGACGTCGGCAAATAGATGCCAAGGCCAACCGCGAGCGGCGGAAGTTTGCGCTTCTCTTTGCTCGTTGCGCGCAACACCTCGTCGATGATGATGACGGCGACGCCGACGGCAACGCCCAGCCAAATCATGCCCCAATTGATGTTGCCGCCGATAACGCCCTTGGCGAGCGTCGAGATGAGCGTCGCCTGCGGTGCGGGCAACGGCTGCGCGGCATTCGCGCCGTGATGCGGCGCGCCGGCGAAACCGTTGGCGAGATTCAAGAGGTTGAGCACCGGCGGAATCACGAGCGATCCGAAGACGACGCCGACGAGCAGTGCCGCCTGCTGGCGCCACGGCGTTGCATCCACGAGTTGGCCGGTCTTGAGGTCCTGCAGATTGTCGTTTGCGATCGTTGCGGCGCTCAGCACGACGGACGTGACGAAGAGCGCGAACGCGACGAGCGCGGCTTGCGATGCACCGGTTGCCCCGTGCGCAACGAAGAGCACGATGAGCGAGATGCCGATCACCGCGAGAATCGCTAGGCCCGAGACCGGACTGTTCGAACTGCCGATGAGACCGGCCATATAACCCGCGACCGCGGCGACGATGAAGCCGATGACGACGACGTACAGCACCGATCCGATGACGAGTGGCACAATGTACTGCGAAATCGCGCCGCCGTTCAAGAACGCGACGAACAGCACGGCCATCGGTATGAGGCACGCAATGCTGATGATGGTCACGATGCCGATGGGCATGTCGTGCTCGGTGCGCGCCATGAGGTAGCCTTCGCCTTTTGCGCGGCGGCGCGACGCTTCAATGGCGGAGACGAGTCCCGTCCATACCGGAATCGCCAGGCGGAGCAGCGTCCAAATTGCCGAGATGCCGATTGCGCCCGCGCCGATGAACCGCACTTGATGCGACCACACCGCGGTGGCGATCGTTGCCGCATCACCGGCGGCCGGATGCATCGCCGTGAGAATCGGAACGAAGATGCCCCACGCGATGACGAATCCGGCGAGAATCGCGAGGCCGACCGCTAAGCCGATGAGGTGCCCCGCGCCCAGCAGTGCGAGCGAAAGCGAAAATCCCAGACCGCTTGCGGATGCGCCCGCGCGGAAATAGTAATCGATCTCGCCGGCAAAAACACGCGTCGCCGTAACGGCTGCAAATGCTGCGGACGCGATGCCGCCCCAAATCACGGCGAGCAAGCCCGCTTTGCCTTCGACCGCGCCCTCACGCGAGCCCGTGCCGACGCGCAGCACTTCCGCAGCGGCAACGCCTTCGGGATACGGCAGGTCAGAGGTGGTCACGAGCGCGCGCCGCAGCGGAATCGTGAACATGACGCCGAGGATGCCGCCGACCACGCACACGCCGAACGCGGGCCAGAACGGAAAACCGTCCCACCAGCCCACCATCACCAGACCCGGCAGCACGAAGATCACCGAAGAGATCGTGCCGGCGGCCGAGGCGACCGTCTGCACGATGTTGTTTTCGTAGATCGTGCCCGTCTTGAACATCCGCAGAATCGCCATCGAAATGACGGCCGCGGGAATCGACGATGCGAAGGTGAGTCCGACCTTGAGACCCAGGTAGACGTTCGCGGCGGTGAACACGAGCGTGATCGCGGCGCCCAAGAGCAAACCGCGCACCGTCAGTTCGAGACGCGCCTGAGCCGCCTCAGTCTTTACCGCGCCTGGCGCGGTCTCGGAATGCAGCATGGCACGACGTTAGCCTTGCCGGCTGCCGCCCCCTACCGAGCGATTCCGGCGCTGGTGGTAAGATGAGGCGATGAACGACGAATCCCGCGAGCTGCGCTACCGTCTGGGCTCCCTGTGCGAACGCTACAATGCCATGATCGTCGATAAGGACACGCTCGACTATCGTCTCGGCTCAAACGAGCCGTACGGTGAGACGGCGCATGGCGTGAATGCGGAGCAAGCCTACGAAGGCGCCTCGAAAAACATCGGCAGCGATTTGCGCAGCGTCATCATTGAGATGGTCGAAATCGGCAAACGCATTCGAGATATCGAAGGCTTTTAGTTGCCGTCGTGCGCGAGCGCACGCGGCGGCACATCGAGCACGGGCCGGGCCGAAAGCACGGCAAAACGCCGTCCGTCGACGTCGCGTACGGTCGAAAGCGTTCGCAACCCGGCATCGTGCACTTCGTGCAGCGGATCGGCGGCGATGAGGGTGCCGGGAAGAGCGCACGCCGGATCGTCGACATTGTCGAGGATCTGCAACGGCAAGTCGCCTAGGTAAAAGCGGGCGTAGACGCGGGTCTGGTACCATGCGGGGAGCACGTCGAAACAGACGCGCCTATAATTGCGGCTGTGCGCGCGGATCTGCGCGAAGAGCGCACCCGTACCGGAGTCCCACGCATTGGCATTGCGATGGACGTAGGCGGTGAAGTAGAACGCGGAAAAGAGCACGAGGCCGGCGAGCGACGCTGCCGCGAAAGCAGCATAGACGGCACGCCGCAACTTCCCGCGCGCCCAGTCGGCGAAATACGCCAGACCAATCGCCGCGAGCAAACAGAACACGGGCGCACCCGCGAGCGTGCGCGGCGCGTTCGGAGCGCCTTCGTTCGTAAGCGCGCCGCCGAGCGGGTATGCGAGCAGCCAAAGATACAGCCATGCGCACATGCCCTTCTCGCGCACGTACGACCAGCACGCAACAAGGCCGCCGGCGGCAAGCGGAACGATGAACCAATAAAACGCGCCGAACCCATTCAGATAGCGCCACGTTACGCCGGGTTTCGGATCGCCGGACACGACTAAATACGAGCTGCGGAAATGCGCGGCGTAGTTACCGAAGAACACGCGCAGCGCGCCCCAGGTTATGCCGTGAGCGAACGTTGCGATGCGCGCGGTCTTACCCGCGGTGAGCGGATCGAAGAAACACATGCGCAGCGCCGGCCACGAGACCAGCAGCCATAGCGCACAGGCACCGGCGACCTTCAACCACGCGCGATTCGCATGAATGGTCCGGACGTTCAGCGCGATAAGACCGAATCCAAGAATGGCGGCGTAAAACCATCCGGCCATGTAGGTGTACGAGGTGATGCCGAGCAGCAGCGCAGCCAAAGCGAGCCAACGCGCCGAGAGTTGCCGTTGAATCGCTACAATAAGCGCATATAAGCCGCCCAGCAGGAACGGCAGTTCGGACGAGGGCTCCCACGCGATTCGCGAAAACTGAATGAAGATCGGCTGCGTCGCTTGCAATAGTGCAGCGGCTAGGGCGATGTCCCGGCGCTTCGTCAGCCGCAATGCGATGCCGTACATGAGCAGCACCGCCGCCAAACCAAAAACCACCGCGGGCAAACGTAATGCGAACGCGTTCTTTCCAAATACCAGCGTCGAGGTATAACCGGCGACGCCGTAGACCGGCGGGTTGCGCGTGAATTGCGAATAGAGGAACGGCTGCAGCGTCCCGTCCACGTCATGGCCGGTCGTCACGATGCTTTGAACGGAGTTGTACAGATCAAGTTCGTCGGCGATCAGTTCGGTCGGCACGCTCGAAAGATGATACAGACGTACGGCGCCGGCCAAACAGAGAATGACGGCGAGGAGTATAACGGCGCTTTTGCGACTTATGACCTCGTGAGGCGGCGTCCTCACGGAATGCCTTCGTAGTACGCTTGGGCGAATGCCTGATTGCCCGATGAATCGCTTACCGCAAAGGTACACACCTCTGCCGTCGGTGACCCATTTGCGGTGAGGGAAAGCAACGCGGGGCTGCCCGGATCTACGGGCGCATTCAGCGTTGCCTTGAACGTGCTGCACGACGATGGCCCAAGAGTGTACGGCCCCGTGTAGCCTTGCTCGTAAACATAGAAATTCCGCGGAGCGAACGTCGCATCCAAGAAGAATCCCGTCCCACTCGCGCCGGGCCCGAACGCAGTGCCGTAGTCGGGGTAGAGCAAGAGCTGCTTGTTCGTGACCGCGATGGTGACTGCGTGGCCAAGGTCGTCACGAACGCTCAGCGTGCCACGTTTGGGGGCCGAGTATGCGGACGACTCGACGTCGAGAATAGCTCCCGGTCCTGTACCGGTAGGACCGGGCTTGAAAGAATATCCGCCGCCGGCCTGCGGCGTGAGTTCGGTCTCGAACGACGTGGTTGCCACCGCTTGCGGATCGCAGGAATTGACCACCGAGTACGCACCGGTGTAACTGGGTTCGTACACGAGATACTGCGCCGCCCCCGGCAACGGCGCCAGAACTTGCGGCGGCGGTGAATTCGCGAACGTTACGGAGGCGCTCGGGGTGCCCGTTTGCGGACCCGGCACAAGCGAAGGCGGATGAGCCGGATAGAGCAGCAATCGCGTATCCTGCTGGGGCGCCGCGGGCGGCGGTGAGGGCGGGCCGCTTTCACCGCCGCACGCTGCGAGCAGGGAGGCCACGAAAACGATCAACGCGCAACGCGCTCGGACCACAGACACCCTCCCGCGAACAGCACGGCCCACACCCGGTGGACATCCTGGGTCATATATTAACCCATTTGGGTTATGCTTGGCTAGACCCTCGCGTAGCCTTAACGATTAGCGCGGATCGCGAACTCACGCCGTACGCTTTGAAGATTGCTTTGATATGGTTACGGACGGTAAATGCGCTGCGCTCGAGCGAGAGCGCAATAGCGTCGGTACCGCGTCCTTCGAGCAGCAATTCGAACACCGCGCGCTGCGCCGGCGTGAGGTTCGCCGCTTCGGGTGGAACCGCGAGCACCCGGGGCGTCGATGCTTGCGCGGACTGCGCGCGGACGAGCCAGCTCCGGGGGTACGCCTCGAGCCGGGCCTGCGCGAGCGTATGCCACTTTGCCGCATCGTCGATTTCGGCAAGCGCGAGTGCGGCACGCGCGGCGCGCCAGGCAATGCCGAGACGATCGTAAATCGACCAAGCAGTTAGCAGCAGGCGCTTGGCTTCTTCCCGCTCGCCGAGCGCCAGCTGAACCATGCCGAGTGAATACGCCTCCAGCGCTTCGATGCGCACATCGCGGCGCGACGAAAGAATGCGAGGATAGTTCTTGCCGACGCTGCTGAACGTGGTAACGTAACCGATTGCCACGGACGGATCGCGAGATGCAAACAGTTCCGCCAGAACCGGCAGCGCGAGTTTCTCCTCGCCGGCGATCGCGGCCCAGTCTATCGCGCCGGCCAGTTCGTGCGCATCGCGCAATTCCTGTGCGGCCCAACGCTTTTCGCCTAGCGCTGAAGCCAGATACGCGCGATCGGTAAGCGCGGCGACGCGCCATGCGTCGGAACGAGCCGCCGCAAGCGCCTCTTTGAGGCGCCGGAACGCGTTGAATTCATCGCCTTCCAGCGCATGGCGCCACGCAACGGCGCGCGCGGCATGGAAATGCAGATCGCTGATGTCGCCGGTCCACGGCACGGCATCGACATTCGCGACGGCGGCATCGCGCAGTTCCATACTGGGAAGTTCCACGGCCAGCGCGGCGATTTGCGTGACGAGCATCGCGTGGAGATACACTTCCACGTGCGCACCTGCACGCACGCGACGCAGAGCATCCAGCAAGATCGCTCCCTGCGCGGGAATATTTTCATTCGCGGATGCGATAGCGCCGCGAAGAATCGCGACGTGCAAATCGAGGTCCGCCGAGCGTGTTTCGGAGATGCGATCGAGCGTTTTCGCCGACCGGTCGAGACGGCGCTCCATCCAATCCACTGCTGCCAGATGGTAGGTCAACTCGCCGCGCAGCTCCTCATTATCGCCGAGCAGCGATTGCGCAGTTTGGAACTGCGCGCGCGACGACTCGTTATCGCCCAGGCGCGCGAACGCCACAGCCTTGAGCATTGCGGCCTCGGCTTTTGCCGGGCGCTTCGCGCCGCGCACATGCCGCGTGAGCACGGACAGCGCATCGGAAGGGCGGCCACGGCGCAGTTCTACACGCGCCAGCAGAAGCGCAGCGTCGGTAAATGCAGGCGCGGCCGCGAGCATGGCGCCAAGCCTTTCGCCCGCCGCGGCGAAATGCGCCAGCCGTAATTCGCTACGCGCGAGCTCGATGGAGCCGGCGGCCGGCTCGGACTTCTGCGGCATGCGCCATGCCTTCCACGCGGGCGGGAGAAGCCCTTATGGACCACAAATAGCCTACCTGAGCCATGACACGGGTACTGAAGACGCTGTTCACGCTGTTCGTTGCGACGGCGATGTGCGCCGCAATGTCCGCGTGCAATACGAATGGCGGCATCCCCGCAATGCCGGTCGTCCCAGGTGGTGGCGGAGCGACACCCTCGGCGGCTCCAACCGCAGCACCAACCGCAGCACCAACCGCAACGCCTAGCGCGTCACCAACCCCGACGGCTTCAGCGAGCGCCAGCGCGAGTCCGAGCGGTAGCCCGAGTGCTAGTCCAAGTGCGAACCCGAGCGCGAGCCCGACGCCCTAAGGGCTGCGCGGATTGCGTACCATCGGCGGACCGGCGATGTCGCGCCGCCGCACAGGAGTGACGTTCTTCTCCACCGTCTGCGTAGCAAGCCACACGAACAGCATGCAGAGCAGCGTCAACAGCACTGCATCGTCGAGCACCCCGAGCACCGGGATGTCGCCGAAGATATCGAGCGGCGAAATGATGAATAGCGCCATAACGCCGGTGACGGCTTTGAGCCCCGTAGGAACGCGGTCGTCGCGCATGAGCGGCCAGGCGCGCTTGAAGTTCGCGGCAGCCGAGTACAGCAGGCGTGGAAGAGCCATATGTTGGTAGTATCGTCTGCGATGAAGGAAGTTTCACTCCGGATCCCTTGGCGCAACGGCGGCGGGTGGACGACCGTGCTCGCGCAATCGGAATCGCAGCCGGTCGAATGGCGCATCTCCGTCGCCGAAATCGAGCGTGACGGCCCGTTTTCGGACTACGCAGGTTACGATCGCACGATTGTCGCCGAGGACGCCGGGTTCACGCTCGAATTCGCGGACGGCGAGCGCGCTGAAATTTTGCCGCTGCAGCCGTTCTCTTTTGCGGGCGAGCGTCCGGTTTTTTGCCGCCTGCACGGCTCGTCCGCCGCCGCCTTCAACGTGATGACGCTGCGCGGCGCGTTCGCGCACGACGTACGCGTGGAGAACGGCGAGATCGAGGTCTCCATTCTGCCGTTCATCTAGGATTCGCCGGAGCTTCTCAGCGCCGCGCCATAGTGGCGCCATGCGTACATTTTTTGGCGCGAGTGCGGCCGCACTTGCTTTGGTTCTTGGGCTTTCCGGCGCCGCACCGAGCGCCGACACACAATATGCCGGCAACATCACGCAAAGCATCGATACCGGCAATGCAACGGTAGGACAACCGGTCATGCTCAACAACGTCGTCTCGCAAGACGGCACGGTGAGCGGCGCCACGATGACCGGCCACGTCAGTCACGTAACGCCGGCGGGCACGGGACGTCCCGCGCAACTCGAAATCGTCTTCACGACGCTCACGCTCGCCGACGGCACGCAATACGCGATCGACGGCGTCGTCACCGGCATGCAGGCGAAAACGAAGAGCAACGTCGGGCGTGAAATCTTCGGCGCCGTAGCCGGCATGGTCGCGGGCAACATCCTGGCAAAAACCGTGTTCGGCGCAACGACCGGCATGGGCGGTTTTCTCGGCGCGACCGGCGGCTATCTCGTCGCGCAGAACATGAAACAGAACATGACGGTTACGCAAGGTTCGGCGGTTCGCGTAACGCTGCGGTCCATCCGTAAACAAGCCTCGGCAACGGCAACGCCGTGATCACGCGCCGGTAGGCGGCACGGCGGCGGCGAACCGGCCGCCGCCGTGCCCGGCGATTAGCGCATCAACCGGCGCAGCCGCGCCGCTCCCGAGACCGCTTCCCGGCGCAGTTGTGCGAACACCGCGTACTGCGCCGGAGTCGGCGTATTGTACGCGTAGTCGATGTCCGACTGCAGGTACGCCAAGTGGTCGCGGGTGCGCGTACCGGTTGACAGTGGACCTTCGCTCGAGTGCGTCTGCAGATTCACGAGCTCGTCGATCTCTGCCGCAAGCGCGGTCTGCTTGGGACCGTCGATCGCCCGTTCGCGGGTGAGCGCCGTGTTGATGGTGCGGTCCATCGCGTCGAGCGTGTTGCGAATCTGCATCTGCAGGGCGAAGCGCTTGGCCAGTGCGCCTGGCGCCGGATGCAAATTGGGATCGAGCGCAACCGTGAACGGCCGCGTATACGACTTGCCGCCGTACCGCAGGGTCACGCGATAGGTTCCCGGGATGACTTGCGGTCCGATCGTGAAGTCGTTTTCACCGCCCGCCGCCGCCGGAACGTAGAATCCGTTAACGTCGGTTGCGTCCGAGTAGCGCAGATCCCACTGGAAGGAGTTCATTCCGGGCGAAACGGCGGTGGCTTGACTCTCCATCGCAGCTTTGATTTGCGCGGGCGACATGCTCTCGCGCATCTCGGGCGTGAGCTCGTGTCCTTTCTGCTTCACGTGCAGGCGGAACGCGCGAATGACGTTCCCGCGCGCATCGCTGAACGTCAGCGTTGCCGGCGTGCTTCCATTGTAACCGGCCGGCATGTTGAAGAACACCGTCGCGCCGAACTGCGGATTCTGTCCGCTGTTGCCGCGCGGGAATTGGCCGCCGCCGTACATGTGCGTCAGCCACGCGGTCTGCGGAGCGAAGAGCGGCCCCTGCGCGCCGCGCGCGAGCTGCTCGAGCAGCGCAAGGTTGTCGAGCACCCAGAACGCGCGTCCGTGCGTCGCCACGGCCACCTGCCCCTGGCGCGAGTCGATAACGAGATCGCGCACTTGTACGCCGGGAAGGTTGAGCGTGAGCGGCTGCCAAGAATCGCCGTTGTTGAAGCTCACCCGCACGGTGTTGCGCGTCGTCGTAAAGAGCAGATTCGGCTGGCGCGGGTCTTGCCGGATCGTAAAGACGTACTCGTCGCTCGGAATTCCGTTGTTGATTTGGGTCCAATGCGCGCCGTAATCCGTCGTGCGGTAAACGTACGGGCGGAAATCGTCCCACATGTATCGCTGCGCGGTCAGGTACGCGCTGCCTTGCGCCACGTGCGAGGGTTCGATCGAACTGATCTCCGCATATTGCGGCAAGCCCAGCGGCGTTATCGTGCGCCAATGCGCGCCGTGATCCGTGGTCACGTGCACCAGGCCGTCCGAGGATCCGGCCCAGATCAGATTCTTGTTCAGCGGCGAGACGCCGATCGCGGAAACGTAGGGGTAGACTTCCGCGCTGGTTTGATCGAGCTCGATCGGGCCGCCGGTCGGTCCTTCCGTCGCCGGATCGTTCCGCGTCAGATCGGGGCTCAATGCACGCCAGTGCATGCCGCGATCCGTCGTACTCATCACGTACTGCGCGCCCGCGAGAAGCTCGTGCGGGTTCGACGGCGAGAACAGAATCGGATGCGTCCAAGCGAAGCGGTACTTTTGCTCTTTACTGGTCGAGCCTTCGAGATAGTTCGGCCACGGGCTCACGCTTTGGTATTGACCCGTCTGCAAGTTGTAACGCAGGAAGATGCTGAAATATCCGCTGCCGTACGTCACATTGGGATTGCCCGGCTCCGGCGCGACGAACGTGCTCTCGCCGTATGCCACGGGGCGCCACATATCGGAGGGAACGGAACCGTACTGCGTGGCGCTGGGGCCTTCGGCCGAGCCTTCATCCTGCTGAGCGCCGTAGATGTGATACGGGAACTGCCGGTCGATGGAGATGTGATAAAACTGGCCCGTCGGCTGGTTGTGCTCGTCGCTCCACGTCTTGCCGCCGTTGGTCGAAACGGTGGCGCCGCCGTCGTTGCCTTCGAGCAGAATGTCGGTGTCGGTGGGATTCACCCAGACGATGTGGTTGTCGCCGTGCGGGGGGTGCGACGCGTGCCACGTCTTTCCGCCGTCTTTGGAGATCCATAGCCCATCGACGTTACAGGAATAGACTTTGTTCGGATCTTTCGGATCCGCGTAGATATCGATGTAATAGAAGGCGCGCTGGCGCAGCTTCATTTCGGCGTTCACGCGCGTCCATGTTGCACCGGCGTCGTTCGAACGGAAGACGCCGCCTTCGTGCGCCTGCGCGATCGCATAAACGACGTTGGAATCCGCCGGCGAGACGGCAACGCCGATCTTGCCGAGCAGCCCTTTGGCAAAGCCGGAATTGCTCGAAATCTTCGTCCAATGCCCACCGGCGTCGCTCGACTTGTAGAGCGCGCTTCCCGGCCCGCCGCTCGAGAGCTTCCACGGCGTGCGGTACATCTGCCACATCGCGGCGTACAGCGTATCGGGATTCTTCTCGTCGATCGCGACGTCGCTGCCGCCTGTTTTTGCATCGACGTACAGCACTTTGCTCCACGTCTTGCCGCCGTCGGTCGTTTTAAAGACGCCGCGGTCCGGATTGTCTTTGAAGACGTGCCCGAGCGAGGAAACGTACGCGACGTTCGGATTGCGCGGATCGACGGCGATTGCGCTCACCGTGTGCGTGTCGCGCAAGCCGGCGTACCGCCATGTCTTTCCGGCGTCCGTGGATTTGTACACGCCTTCGCCGGTAACCATGGTGCCGCGCGGATCGCTCTCGCCGGTGCCGATGTAGATGACGTTCGGATCGGAGGGCGCTACGGCGATGGCGCCGATGCTGTTCGCACCGAGCGGAATCTTGCCGTCGGTGATGTTCTCCCAATGGTTGCCGTAGTCGGTGCTTCTCCACACACCGGCGTCCACGCCGCCCATGTAAAACAGATTCGGATTCTGCGGCACGCCTGCAACCGCGACGACGCGTCCGCCGATAAACGGCCCGACGCTGCGCCAGTGCAGCTTGCTCATCAATGATTGCGAAGTATTCGCTTCACCGGCGGCGCGCGTCGTAAACGGCAGCGCCAAAGCGGCGACGCAAAGAAGTGCAGCGATGCGTTTCATGACGAGGCATACCGTTGAAGCGTTTGCTCGTCCTCCGGGACGCAAATCTGGCACCCGTTAGGGGTCCGCCCGGCGGAGCGGGAACCCCGTCTTCGGGTGCAAAGTACCCGGCATGGATACGACGTTGAAGACGATTACGGAAGTGATGCGCAGGCCGTCGCCTGCCCCGCGCCCGCAGGCGCTTGCCGCAGACGGTGAGGTCTTGTGGATGGGCTCGCTGGAAACGTGCCGCCTGTACTGCATCGACATCGCGCATTGGACCGTACGCGAAGAAACCAAAGCCCCCGGCAAGCCGTACGGTGCAACGGTCACGGGCGACGAGCTGCGCGTGCTGCTCTCCGAAGGCGAGGAAGACCACCGGATCGTCCGGCGCTACATTCCCGGCCACGGCTTCAAGAACGAGGGCGCGATTGCGTGTCCCGACGACACCGGCTCGCAGCTCGCCTTCGACGGCGACCGCCTTTACGTCAGCCAGTGGTACAACAAAAAGATTATCTCGCTCGATGCAGCCGGAAATGTCGGCTCCGTTATCGAGACGCCGCACGGCATCTGCGGACAGGTTATCGTCGGAGGCGTCTTCTACGTGTTGGGCACCGACGACGAAGACTCCAGCGAGTACTTCCTCACGCGCATCGACGCGCGCAACGGCGGCTCCCCGAAGATCGAAGACCTCGCACGCGTGAACTTCCAAGCCCGCGCACTCGCCTACGACGGCGCGCGCTTCTGGAGCAATCACCGCGAACAGCACGAAATGGTGGCGTTTACGGTCGACGGCATTACGCCGTAGTTGGTTCTTAGCGGCCGCGGTGCCGGTGGGAGCGCGCGTGAGGATGCGCGCGCTCCTGAATCTTCAGCAGTTCGATCTGCTGCTGCAGGAAGAGATACTGCATCCGGATCTGCTGCTGCTGCATCTGCCCCTGCAGATTCGCCCGCATAAGATCTTGCTGCGTCTGCAACTGCGTCTGCTGCGTGTTCAATTGGTTCTGCATCTGCTGCTGCAGCGCTTGATCGACGATCACGCGGTTCACCAGCGGACTCGTATCCGCCAAAGCCGTCAACGGCACTGCCGTCAGCGCGCAGGCCGCGACGGCCCAGAGCAACGCCTTCATTGTATCGACGAAATACGCCGCCGCCGGCGCATTCACCAAGCAAGGAAGGCGAGCGGTCTTCCGGCCGCAGACACGGCCCAGATCCGATACGTAGACGATGCTCCCCGTTTCGCTATCGAACTGCTACTGTTTTTCGGCGGCCACATGGTAATGGTTACCGGCCGGTATGCTGCTCCTCTACAACCTCAAATTCCCGCAGTTCGGGAAACAGCATCGCCCACAGCGCAATCACGGCAAGCGTCGCAGCTCCGCCCAGAACGACAGACGCCTGCGTCCCGATAAGGGCCGCAACGCCGCCCGACTCGAATGCGCCCAGCTCGTTGGAAGCGCCGATGAACACGTTCTCGACGGCGCCCACGCGGCCGCGCATCTCGTTCGGCGTGCGCAGCTGAACCAGCGCGCTGCGTATGACGACGCTCACCATGTCGAATGCGCCCGTGAGCGCCAGCGCGACTACGGACACGGCGAAGTTGTGCGAGACCCCGAACACAATCGTAGCGGCGCCGAATCCGGCGACGCAAACCAGCAGCAAACGTCCCGCGCCGCGCCCGAGCGAGTGCCGCGCCACGTAGCCGGCCACGAGCGCCGCACCGGCCGCCGGGGCGGCGCGAAGAATGCCGAAACCCGTGGGGCCGACGTGCAGGATACTCGTCGCGAAGACCGGCAGCAGCGCGACCGCTCCGCCGAACAGCACGGCGAATAAGTCGAGCGAGATAGCGCCGAGAATGACGCGCCGCGCAAAGATGAAGCGCACGCCTTCCATCGCCGCTTTGACCACCGGTTCGTCGACGTAGTCGATCGCATGGCGCCGCAGAAACGTGTACGCGATCGTCGCCGCAATACAGCACACCGCCGCGAACCCAAATGCGATCGGCGTTCCGAACGCGATGAGCGCGCCGCCGAGCGCGGGACCGGCAATGGTCACGAGCTGCCCGATCGACGACGTCAACGCCTGCGCTCGAACGAACCGCTCCTTCGGCACGATGTTGACGAGCAGCGAACGCAGTGCCGGAATGCCGATCGAGTGCGCGATGCCGATGAACGCAACCGCACCCAGGTACACACCGACGGAATGTACGCGCATGAGCACGAGAGCGACGAACCCGGCCAGGCCTATCGCTTCGAGAAGCGACGAGACGACGATCACCGCGCGCCGGTCGGCCCGATCGGCCAGCACGCCCGCGGGAAGCGCGAGAAGCAGCTGCGGCAAGAACAGCACCAGGCCCACCAATCCGAGATCCAGCGGGTTGTGCCGTAATTGAAAAATCTGCCAACTGATCGCTACGTCTTCGATCGTGAAGCCAAGCAGGCCGCTTTGCCGCGCGATGAAATACGCAGTGAACTCAGAAAACATTCACGCGATGGTGCGTTCTTAGGAGTTCGTCTCCTGCCAAAGCCGATCGAAGGCTTCGTGGTTCTTGCGCAGGACCTCGTCCATGTCCGATTTCCACAGCGAACCATCCAGATGCAGCGACGACAGGATCTCGACGACCCATGGCCCGTCAAAGCTCGTGGCGCGAATTGCGCGAATCATGTTCGCGAGCGGGATCTCGCCTTGACCGAGCGTGTAACGATCGGCCGTGGAGCGCGGCATCTTCCAATCGCTGAGCTGAATCACCAGAATGCGGCTGCCGCACTGCCTGATGACCTCGTCGAGATTCGGCGTCTCCCACACGTTCCAACTGTCGATGCAGATGCCGACCGCCGGGTGGTTCACCTTTTCGACCAGTTCCAAGCCGTGATCCAAGCCCCAAACAGCGGTATCGGTGTTAATGTTGATCGGGTTCAGGGGCTCGAATGCGATCTTCATGTGGTGTTTGGCGGCGAAATCTCCGAGCTCTTTGAGCGATTCAATCGTCGCCTCGACCGTTTTGCGCATGTTGCCTTCCGGCGGCGCGCCGGTAATGACGATGAACGGCGTGTCTTTCGGCAGATGAGGCGCACTGAGTTCGATCGCCTCTTTGATCGCATGAACGCGGTCCGCTGGGTCCTTCGGCGTGGCCGCCATCGAATCGACGAAGATCGAATGCACCTTCGCCTGCACGGACGCCACGGTCATTCCGTGCTTTTCGATGTACTCGAGCTGCTCGCCGTAATCGTTGTGCGCGAGTTTGAACTCGCAGACTTCGATGCAGTCGGCGCCGTGTTCTTTATAGCGTTCGACGTCCTGCTTGAACGACCACGGCCACGTTGTGAACTCACTGAATCCGAAGCGGTAAGGGCGCGCCATCAATCCTCCATCGAGAGCTCCAGCAGGCAGAAGCCACGCCGGTCTACCTGAATAGCATACCCATTGCGAAGGTGCTCCGGACGATACTGCGGCACGTCGACCCATTCCGAACGCAAGCTATTATAGGCGCGCAGCCGGCGCAGGCGGTCGAGTTGCGGATGATCGAGCGAGAGAGCCGTCGTCACCGTTCGGTCGAGCGTGTTGCCGATCAGAATGATGATATGCCCGTCGCGCTGCAGGCCGATGACCACGGCTTCCTCGCCGGTCACGTGCAGCGCGTCGGAGATGTCACAGTCGTACCGGCAGGCTTCGTCCACGGAATCGAAGGGATAACTCGAGTACACTGCGAGCGCATCCAAGCGCACGGCAAACCACGAGATGTGTTTGCCCCGCAGCGGCAAGTTGCGCACGCCGAGCCACTTCCAATCGCGTGCCGGGCGCGGTTTGAGGTTCGGCGTTCGTGAAGACATGTCCAAGCCCGCCGCGCCTTCGATTGCGGCCCACAAATAGCGCGGCGGAAACCACGGCGAGAGCATCATTCCTTGGTTGACCAGCGTCTCTCCGTGCAGCCATTCGGAGAACTGCCCCGGCACGGTATTGTTGCGGCGCGGGTCCATCGAGTAATGCCGGAAACTCGCGGAGAGCGCGTACGCCATGAACTCGGGGTTGAAGCCTGCAGCCGCGAATGCGAACCAAAAGGTCACGCCGACCCAAATGCCGCCCAGCAATCCGAAGCCGTGCGTCGGCCCGTAGACGATCGACGTTCGCGGCACCGTGTGAATCCCGGCTTCGCTCCAAAACTCCGGAACGGAGAGCCGCGAGATGATGCTTGCGGCCGTATCGTGGTCCGCGACGCCGAACATCACGGGGAACACCAGGTCCGACGTTACGTCGCTGCGTTTGGTGCCGTCGACGTCGATGTTCAGGTAGTACAAGCCGCGCGACTTGTCGAGCAGATGCTCGTTGATCGCCTCGCGCAGCGCGTCCGCTTCCCCGTCGAAACCCTTGGCTTCATCGTTCTTGCCGAGTTCCTCGGCCATCATGCAGACCGTCTTGAGCGCGGCATAGCACTCGGAGTTCACTTCCGTCGTTGCGCCCGAGAGCCGGTAGTTGTCGATGACGTTACGCCACCCGACGATGCCGCGAACGTTCGTGCCCTCGGACGTGCACCACACCAGGCCTTGCTCGTTGCGCTGGCTCAGGATGTATCGCGCCATGCGCACCGCGCGCGGATAGACGTATTCCAAAAACTCGCGATCGCCGGTGGTGTTGTAATGATGCCAGAACGCGAGGATCAGCAGCGGCGTGTCGTCGTTGATGTTCAGGCCGTCGTCGCTGCTCTCACCCGTACGGATATCGAAGTACTCGACCGCCATGCCGTCCGGCTCGATGTGGTCGGCGTACCACAAGAGCGAGTCGCGAGAGAAGTGGTGCGTGATGTAATCTGATCCGAACGCGAACCACGCCGTGTCGCGGCCCACGCTATTGTTCGAGCGAGTCGGATCGTTCGTGAACGCCCACCCTTGCGGCGAGAGCTGTTCCACGCGAAGCATGTTCGCCTTGGCCCAAAGCACGCCGCGATTCACTTCCGGATCCGGCGTCATCACGATAGCGCGGCCCAGAATGTCGTCGAAATGCGCGCGCGTGCGATTCAGCGCGTCCTGCGCCTTGGGAAGGCTCTCCATTATGCGGCGGGCCGCCTGCTCGCCCTCGAGCGAGAACGTGAGCGCGAAATAGAACTGCTTCTTCTCGCCCGGGCAAAGGCGGTGCGAGAGGTGAAAGATGCCGGTGACGTCGGCCGCCGCCGTGTTCATGCATGCGTTTGAGAGCGGGCCGGGAAAGTGTTGCGCGTTTGCCTTTGCCGTATCGAGCGTCACTTCATAGCTCGTCGGTTTCACGGAACACGCCGCATAGCGGACGATGTTCGGCGCCTCTTCCGAACGAACCACGAACGCGTTGTGCCGCGGGCTGTACTGGACGCCGACCGTTCCCGCGTAACTGCCGCGCAACTGAAGCGAGGCGAACGTGCCCACGCACAACTCTTTGTCGCTGTCATTTGACAGCTCGACCATGTAGTATGCCGCGGGCGGGTCTACGGTACGCTTGTCATCGCCTTCCGGCATGCCATTCAGCACGAACAGATCCTCGTGCACGGTCAAGCCGTTCGCGAGCTCGAAGAGATGCTCTTGGTGATCCGGGTGGATGATGAATTGACCCGGCATCGGTGTGAGCGGAATTCCGGTACGCTCGTCCCAATGATGCAGCACGAGCGTTTCAAACATCAGCGCGCCGGCTTCGATGGACCAGAATTTTTCGATCGCGCCGGTCGGCTTGATCCACATCGTCGCCTTGGGGCCGCCCAGCGTGCTGCCCGCAGACATCTGATGATCCGCAATCTCATACGTAGAGATCTGATGCCCCGGGCCACTAACTCTCGCGATCAATCTAAAGGCGCTCCGGCCTAGCCTGCGCGCCCCCCACTTCGTGGGGCCCCCAATGCCTCATGGCGCCTAAACGTACTGCTAACATGCGCGCTCCCCGAGGGCGCCGCATTACAACGATCCTGACTGTTTACTCATGCCTCCGTCGATGAAGATCGACGCGCCGGTCACGTAAGCGGCATCCTCCGATGCGAGATAGACGCAAAGTTGCGCGATCTCCTCCGGGCGGCCCATGCGGCGCATGGGAATCTCGGAGAGCAGCGCCTTCATCTTCTCGGGGTCTCGCTTGACCGGAGCATCGATCGGCGTGTCGATTGCGCCGGGACAGACGTCGTTGACGGTAATCCCGTATGGGGCCAATTCCACGGCAATCGTGCGCGTCAGCATGCGGATTGCGCCCTTGCTGGCGCAGTACGCGGCGTTGGTCGGCATCGTGATGTCTTCGTGAACGGAGGAGATGTTGATGATGCGGCCGCCCCGCTGCTGCTTGACCATCTGCTGCGCCGCCAGCTGGCATCCGAGCCAGGTGCCGGTCAGATTCACGGCGATGGTCTTCTCGTAGTCCTCGAGAGGCATCTCGATAAACGGGTGCTGCTGCTCGATGCCCGCATTGTTCACCATGATGTCCAAATTGCCGTATCGTTCCACGGCGGCCCCGACGAGCCGGCGGACGTCCTCGGGCTTGGAAACGTCGGCGCCGATCTCGCACGCCGTTCCGCCGAAGTTTGCTATCTCGCGCACGAGCGCGCTCGCGGGCTGCCGATCGCCGTGATAATCGATCACCATCTTCGCACCCTCGCGCGCCATTGCGATGCAGATGGCTTTGCCGATTCCCGTGTCGCCGCCGGTCACGATGGCCACCTTGTCCTGCAGTCGCAGGCCGGTCTCGCGCGCGATCTCCGCTTTTTCAGAGCGCACGCCGAATGCGGCGAGCAGGTTCTTCACTTTCGCTTCCCTGTAAGAATCGCTGCCGCGACGGCGCCGCCGGCCGCAAGCGCGAGCATCGCGATAACGGCATACCCGCGCACGATCACCTGCTTGCGCTTTGCATCGTTGTCGGGCATGAAGCGCAGCTCCGGATACGCATCGTCGCGTGAGTATCCGCGATCGTCCAGCGCCATCTTCATGACCTCCGCCGGGTGCAGGGCTTGGCGCTTGGTGGTCTGCATGATTTGCTCGCGGCAACTAAACCCGTCGGCGACCACGATCGTCTGCGGTTTGGCGTCGCGCACTTTGGGCAGCAGCCGCCGCTCGCCGCACTTGATCGACATGTCGTAGTGGCTCTTCTCGAAGCCGAAGGCGCCCGCCATGCCGCAGCAGCCGCTGTCGAGCTGCTCGAAGTCCATCTTCATCTGGCTGAACACGTGCGTTTCGGAGGTCGGGTCGAGCACCGATTTCTTGTGGCAGTGCTCGTGCACGATGGCGCTGCGCTCGAGTTTGGGCGGCTGGTAATGCTCCTCTTTCTCCGCCTTCTTGTTCAAGAACGTCTCGAGCGTAAACGCCTGCACGGCCAGACGGTGCGCGTCCATGTCGTTGCCGAGCATGTTCTGCATCTCGTCCTTGAAGACCGAGAGGCACGAGGGCTCCAGACCGACGAGCGGCACGCCTTCCCGGATCAGCGGGCGCAGGTCGGCGAGTATCGCATGCAGCTGCTTCTTCGCGGCGTCGAGCAAGCCGTAATCGTAGAGCGGCCGCCCGCAGCAGATTTGGTGCGGCGGCAGCAGCACGTGATACCCCGCGTCCTCCAGCACTTCGACGGCCGCCTGTGCCGTGTTCGGGTGGAAATGGTTGTTCCACGTGTCGGCCCACAGGATGACGCGCTCGTTCCCGACGTTGCGGGGCGGCCGCTTCGCGAACCACTCCCTAAAGGTGTGATCGGCGAACATCGGGATCTCGCGCTCGGGCGCGATGTTCGCGATGCGCTTCATGACCGTGCTGAACGGGGGCGCCTGCGTGAAAAAGTTCGCGACGGCCGGCATTTTCGATGCCAACTTGGCCCACTTGAACATGTACCCGAACAGATACATCTGAACGGGCCTGATTTTGCCTTTGAAGTAGTGGAAGAGGAACTCCGCCTTGTACGTCGCCATGTCGACGTTGACGGGGCACTCTTGCTTACAGCCTTTGCAGGCCAGGCAATAATCCAGAGACTCCTTGACGGCCTCGCTCTTCCAGCCGTGCTTCATCGGATTGCCCTGCAGCATTTCGAAGAGCAGGCGCGCCCGGCCGCGCGTCGAGTACTGCTCCTCCTTCGTTACCATGTAGCTCGGGCACATCGTCTGCTTGTCGTGCTTGCGGCAGACGCCCGCGCCGACGCAGCGGTTTGCCGCATACGCGAAACTGTGATGATCTTCTTTGAGCGTGAACTTGGTCTGCGGATCCCACGGTTGATAGTTCACGCCCCACCGCAGGTTCTCGTCGATGCGGTACGGCTTGACGACCTTGCCCGGGTTCATTTTGTTCTCCGGATCGAACGCCGTCTTGAACTCCCAAAACGCATGCACGAGTTCGTCGCCGTACATGATCGGCAGCAGTTCCGCGCGGATCTGCCCGTCGCCGTGCTCGCCGGATACGGAGCCCTTGTACTTCACGCAGATGCGCGCCATCTCGTGCACGAACTTGCGATACTTCTCAATGCCTTCGTTGGTGAAGAGATCGAAGTTGATGCGGCAGTGCACGCACCCTTGGCCGAAATGGCCGTAAATGGATGCGAAGTATCCGTACTCCTGCATCTTCTGCTGGAATTCGCGCAAATATTTGCCGAGATATTCCGGTGCGACTGCCGCATCTTCCCAGCCCGGATAAAACTCGGGCTGATTCGGAATCTTCGCGTTTACGCCCAGACCCGCTTCGCGAATCTTCACGATCTCCGCAACCGTGTGCTCGTCGGCTGTCGCCTCCGCGCCTTTGACCTGCGTGCTGTGCCGGCGAATGTCGTCGATCAGGCTCTGCGCCTTCTTCTTCGCCTCTTCGGGCGTCTCGCCGCCAAAGCTGCAGACGAGCCACGCGCGCCCGTCGGGAAAGAGTTCCTCTTGCTCGTGCGGGTTCTTGCCCTTCTCGTGCATGTGCTGGAAGAGCGTCTCGTCCATGCCCTCCAGCGCGTGCGGCATGTGCGTGTTGCAGAATGCGACGTGATCGCCGGCCGTCGCGATGTCCTCGAACCCGATGAGCGCCATCGCGGCGTGTTTGGGCTTGGGCACCAGTCGCACCGTAATCTCGAGCAGATGCACGATCGTGCCTTCGCTGCCGATGAGTGCGCGCGCGAGGTTGAAACCGTTCTCCGGCGAGAGCTGGTGCAGGTTGTACCCCGAGACGCGCCGCGGGATGTCGGGGAAACGCTCCTTCACGAGCCGGTCGTACTTCTCGTGAATCGCCTTGAGTTTTCCGTAGATTTCGCCCTTGCGTCCGCCCTTGCGAATGAGCTCGTCGAGCTCCGCGGGGCTGGTCGAACCCACGCGCATGCGCGTGCCGTCGTGCAGCAGCACCTCGGCTTCGAACACGTTTTCCTCGAGACGGCCGGAAAACTGCGCGGGCATGCCGCAGGAGTTGTTGCCGAACATGCCGCCGATGTTGCAGCGGTTGTGCGTGGAGGGCGCCGGACCGACGGTCAGTTGAAATTTGTCGACCGTATTGCGGATGTCGTCGAGAACTACGCCCGGCTCGCATACCGCGATTTTTTTCTGCGGATCGATCTCCAGGATGCGGTTCATGTGCTTGCTGTAATCGAAGATGACCGCAGCGTTGCAGCTCGCGCCGGTCAAACTCGTCCCGCCGCCGCGCGGCGTGACCGGTGCGCCGTACTTGTGGCAGACCATCATCGCTTTTTGGGCGTCGTCCGCGTCTTTGGGCAGCACGACCGCGATCGGAATCTGCCGGTAGTTGGCGGCGTCCGTCGAGTACATCGCGCGATAGCCGTCGTCGAAACGCACCTCGCCGCGGACCATCTTGCGCAGTTCCCGTTCCAAGCCGCGGAGATCGATGTTCAGATCCTTCGCGTTCGTCGCATCGGGGCGCTGCGTCGGCACGAGCTTGGTTACGTCGTCGTCGCGGCGGATTTGACCGTTGCGCTCGCCGGGAATCGTCGTCTTAAACTGCATACTGCTCCGCGTCTGCTTTCTTGAATTCGAGTCCAATGCCGGGGCGATCGAGATCGGGCGCCAGGCTTCCGTCTTTCGGGTCCCGCGTACCGTCGAACAGCATGCGCTCGATGCGGACGTGGTCGTAGAAATACTCGACGTGCCGCAGCATCTTTGCGGCGCAGGCGGCCGCAAGCGTGACGTACGGCGCACAATGGCTCGAAAGCGGCACGTCGTGCGCCTCGCAGAGCGCGTCCACGGCAAGGAAACCGCTGTAGCCGCCGCAGCGCGTCACGTCCGCCTGCAGCACGTCTGCGGCGCCGGCGGAGATGATTTGCGCAAAATTATACGGCGCGTACCCGTATTCACCGTTGCTGATCTCCATGACCGGCGGCGCGTGATCGCGGACGAACCGGTTGCCTTCCAAATCGTTGTGGTAGACCGGCTCCTCGTACCACGTCACGTTTTGCTGCGCGAAGTGCTTAGCCAATTCGAGCGCCTGTTTCTTGGTATACGCGCCGTTCGCGTCGACGAAAAGCTCCGCATCGGATCCGATCGCTTTGCGCGCCGCCGCGACGCGCTTCGGATCGGCGGCCGCATCACGGCCGACTTTCATCTTCACGCGCGGTATGCGCATCTCGTGCACCCAGCACCCGAGCTGCTCGGTCAGACGACGCTCCGTGTACGAGGTGAAGCCGCCGCTTCCGTACACCGGCGTCTCGCTTCGAGCGGCTCCCAACAACGCGCTCACCGGGGCCTGGAGAATCTTCCCTTTCAAGTCCCACAGAGCGATATCCACCGCCGAGATCGCCATCGCGGAGAGCCCCTCGCGCCCGTTGTTGCGAATCTTCGCGATCATGTCCGCGTAGCGCGCCGCCGTCTGCAGCGCGTCTTGCTTTTGGAGCACGTCCTTGAGCATGCCGACGATCTTCACGATACCGGCATTGCCGTACGTGTATCCGATGCCGGTGTGTGCGCCGGAGTGGACTTCGACAAGCACCATCGTCGTCGAAGTCCACTTCAACGTGCCGTCTGATTCCTCGGGCTCTTCCGTCGGAATCGTATATGCCGTCGCGTGCACCGTTTCGATCGGGCACTCGAGACGCGTTACAGTTGCCGCGGGCACTACTCGCCTTTCTTCACGTGCTGCTCGCTACGGCGCGGAATGATGCCGGCGATGACCTGCTTGATGGACTCCGTGACCGCGCCGCGCTCGTCCGGGTCGCCTTTTCTGAACGCCTTCATGAAATGAATGGCTTGTTCGCGCGAAATGTGCGGCGGAAGCGTAGCGACGTTGCCGTCGACCACCGCTTCAAAGACCACCGGGCGGTCCGCGTTCAGCGCCTGCTCCCAAGCGCTCTCGACCTCATCCGGAGACTTGACGCGGATGCCCTTGAAGCCGAGCGATTCGGCGAATCGCGCATAGGGGAAGTCCGGCAGCGGCTGCGTCTGCATGTTGCGCGGCGATCCGGCGAGGATGCGTTCTTCCCAGCTGACCTGGTTGAGGTCTTGATTGTTGAGCACGAAAAAGATGATGCGCGGATCGCTCCACTGCTTCCAGTATTTGTGAACGGTGATGAGTTCGTTGATGCCGTTCATCTGCATGGCGCCGTCGCCGGGCACCGCGATGACGCAGCGGTCCGGAAACGCGAACTTTGCACCGATGGCGTAGGGCACGGCCGATCCCATCGTCGCAAGATTGCCGGAAAGCGAGATCTTCATGCCGCGGCGCACCATGATGTGCCGCGCCATCCAGTTTGTCGGGGTTCCGGCATCGCCGGTGATAATGGCGTTGGACGGGACAACCTTGTTGAGAGCCGTGAAGAGCAGCTGCGGATTGATCGGATCCGCGGTTTGATGCGCGCGGTCGTTTTCGATCTGGTACCACTCTTCCTTATTCTTGCGGATGCTCTCGCGCCACGACGAGTCGTCCTTCTGGTGAAGATGCGGCAGCAAGGCCGAAAGCGTATCGGCCGCATCGCCGAGCAGGTTCACGTTCGTCGGATAGCGCAGGCCGATGTACCGCGGATCGATATCGATCTGAACGGCCGGAACGGAGCCGTCCTTCGGCAGGTACTCCGCGTACGGGAAGTTGGTTCCGACCATGAGCAGCGCATCGCACTCGTTCATGATGTCGCTGCTCGGCCGCGTGCCAAGCAGACCGATGGTGCCGGTCACCCACGGGAGGTCATCGGGCAAGACGTCTTTGCCCAGCAGCGCCTTCGCGCAGCAGGCTTGCAGCTTATCCGCGACGGCAATGACCTCGTCGCTCGCATTCTTGGCGCCGGCGCCGATGAGCATCGCGACTTTCGTGGCGTTGTTGAGCACGTCGGCCGCGCGCTGCAGGTCTTTCAAACGCGGAATAATCATGGGCGCGGAATAACCGACCCCGCTGTGCACGGTATTATGCTTGCGCGGCGGCTCGGAGTACTCTTCTTCCTGCAGGTCTTTCGGGAAGATGACCGTCGCGACGCCGTTCATGCCCATTGCGATGCGCATCGCGCGGTCCACGACGTGCCGCGTCGCCATCGAGCTGCTTATCGTGTAGTTGTACTCGCTGACGTCCTTGAAGAGCGTCTGCAGATCGACTTCCTGTTGATAGGAACCGCCAAGCGCCATGGTCGCGGCTTGTCCGACGATCGCCACGACGGGAACGTGGTCCATCTTCGCATCGTACAAGCCGTTCAGCAGGTGAATCGCGCCGGGGCCGGACGTTGCCAAGCAAACGCCCACCTCGCCTGTGAATTTCGCGTGCGCGCACGCCATGAAGGCGGCCATCTCCTCGTGGCGGACCTGAACGAACTCGATCTTGTCCGAAAATTTCTCGAGGGCAGCGAGCAAGCCGTTGATCCCATCACCCGGGTACCCGTAGATCCGCGTTACTCCCCATTCCACCAACCGTTGCAGCAGGAAGCTGCTTGCCGTCATGCTCATGTATGCCTCTGTGTGTATGTAGTGACATAGATGATCTACCCGAGGCACTACCCGACAAACGATTGACCGGCGTTATCACTCCACGCTGCCGATGCGCCGCGCGAGCAGCACGAGCAGTCCGATGCCGAACGTCCAGCACACAAACCCTTCGGAGACCGGGCCCCAGTTTGCTAATTGCAGACCGCCGGGATTGTACTTCGCGTGCTGGAGATACCACACGTAAGATGCCAGATCGTCCAAGTGCTTTTGATCGATGACGTCCGGACCGAATTTGGGCATGACGTCGGGTCCGTAGCGGACGGCGTCGGCCAGGTCTTGCGGCGTCGCATCCATGAGTGAGGGCGCGACGTCGGCGTAATCGACGGAGTTGCCGCGCCCCGTCGCCGCGTGACACTGCTCGCAGTTTTCCTCATAGACTTCGCGGCCGCTTTTGAGCGATTCGTCGTCGCTGCGCAGCGTCACCGCGGGAAGCACTTTGTTGCCGTCCGACTTCGACATGACGTAGGAGACGATGTCGCGCACCTGCTGCGGCGGAAAATACGGCAGTTTGTGCATCTCCTGCTCGAACGGGACGGGCGCCGGCATGCGCCCCGTGCGCAATTCGAAATCGACATCCTGGACGTCGATGCCGATGAGCGGCGGCCCCTGAGCGGTTCCCTGCATGTTCGCACCGTGGCACGAGGTGCACCGCGTATCGAACAGATGCTCGCCTTCGCGCAGATCCGCGGCGTTTGCGTGCAGGACGTAGAGCGGATCGAACGCCGCTGCCGGCTGCGGCGTCGCCAGCACGTTCCCGCTCGAGGGTACGTTGCTCATCTGCAGCAGCAGAATCGATGCAAGCAGCGCGATCATGCCGGCTCGGCCCGTTCCGCGGCAGCCCATGCCGCCGCAGTGCACATGAACGCGATAAAGAGCAGCAGTCCCCCCGCAATCCACATCACGGCTCCTCCGTTCTGCTGATCCGCGAGCGTAAGTGCGAGCGTCCGGCCGTGCAAGTAGTGCGGATACAGCACGCGCCGCGCGGCATAGAGCGCCAATCCGAGAAACGCGCCCTGCGGGATCGCGAGAAAGAGGTACAACATGCGCGCGGGATACGGCAGCGGCCGCGGCGTGTATCCGACCTGCACGACGGATGCCCAAAAGAGCATCGCCGAGGCGACGTAGAGCACGTGCTCGAGAACGTGTACGGCCGGATATTCGAGCGCCGCTTCATAGAGCGGCGTGAAATGCGAGATCCACAGCACTGCTACGAATGCGACCCAGCCGGTGAGCGGCGCGAAGATGGCGTGGCCGGCGGCGCTCTGGGCGAAACCCGTGATGCGGCGAGCGATGCGCTGCGGCGGCACGGCGACCGCAAGCAGCAGCGGCGCTCCGAGCAGCACGAGCGGAGGCCCGATCAGCATAAGGACGACGTGCTGCGTCATGTGCCATGCGAACGATCGATCCGCGAGCGGCTCTATCGGCGGCATCAGCACGGCCGTCATCAGCACGACGCCGCTCGCGTACGCCGCGATCCGCCAGCCGGAGTACACGCGGTCCGGAAAACGCGCATTGTAGAGTGCGACGGCGTAGGCGTACAACGCGATCGCGGCGGCGCCGAGCAGAGCGGCAATCACGCGACGGGTTCCTCTTCGTAGCCGCCTTCGGGTTTGCGCTTCAGGCGCACGCGCTCGGCCCGGTGCGTTCCGCCCTTCTTTTTGAGATCCGAGGCAATCGCGTAGGTGATCCAAAATGCGGCGAACGGCCCGAGCAGGCAAAAGAACCGGTAGAACCACACGAGGTCGTTCAGCGGCAGATGCGTGTAGGCGGCCTGCACGTCGTCGCTGCCCGCCAAAAACAACCCGAGCATGAAAACGAAGAACGCCACGCCGGCGCCGGTGCGCACGGGAACTTCGCGCGGACGGTTGAGCAGATGGTGCTGCCGGTAGTCCTTGGTGATGAACTTCTCCACCCAGGGGTACGCGAAAAGCCCGATCATGATGACGAGCGGCAAGAGAAAACCGGGCCAAAACGGCGAGGGAATCATGTGTCCCGGAAAATGGATCGCCCAGCGCGGACCGATGCGCAGCGCGCCTTCCAGCCACCCGATGTACCAGTCCGGCTGCGCCGGCGAGATCGCTTTCCACGTTTGGTACGGGCCCCAGAGCCATACGGGATTGATCTGAACGAACGCGCCGAGCGCGACGCACATCGCGATCACCCCGAACTGCAGCGCCAGCGACTTGAAGGTGTAGAGCGGAAAGAGCGGCGCACCGACGACGTTCTCTTCCGTGCGGCGCGGTCCGGGGAACTGCGTGTGCTTTTGGCGCCAGAGAATCATGAGGTGCACGGTGATGCCGAGCGTGATGAGCGCAGGCATGATAAAGACGTGCGTAATAAAGAGGCGCTCAATGAGAATCTCGGTCGGCCAGACGCCGCCGATGAGGAAGAACGTCGCCCAGGTGCCGATGAACGGAACCGATTGCAGGATTGATACGGCGATGCGCAGCCCCATGCCGCTGAGCAAATCGTCGGGCATCGAGTAACCGGTAAATCCTTCGAACATGGCGGCGAACAGCAGCAGCACGCCGATGATCCAGTTTAGCTCGCGCGGGTTGCGGAACGCGCCCGTAAAGAAAATGCGCCCCATGTGCACGACGATGCCGGCGACGAAGATGTCGGCGGCCCAGTGATGGATCTGGCGGATGAGCAGGCCGGCATTCACCATGAAGCAGATGTGCAGCACGGAATCGTAGGCTTCGCTCATCTTGTCGCCGCGCAGCAGCGCGTACGGCCCTTCGTAGACGACCGTCGCATGACCCGGAACGAACCACAGCGCGAGAAACGTGCCGGTCGCGAGCAAGATGATGAACGCGTACATGTTGATTTCGCCGAGCATGAACGACCAATGATCGGGAAACGCCTTCTTGAGCGCGTGATGCACGAAGGTCCCCGTGCCGAACCGATCGTCCGCCCAGAGCAGCAAACGCTGGATCACGAATGCTCCCAGAAACCCGGACCGACGGGCTCGGGGAAGTCGCCGGTGGCGCGAAGGTAGCCGTCGGAGGCGATTTCGATGGGAAGCCGCGGCAGCGGATGGTCCGCCGGCCCCGAAACCACCGAGGCGTTATTGGTGACGTCGAACGCCGACTGGTGGCAGGGGCAGACCAGCCGGTGATCGATGGAGCGGTAGAGCGCGACCGGACAGCCCGCGTGCGTGCACATCTTCGAGTACACGATGTAGCCTTGCGGCGCGTCTTTGACCAGACCGTCGGGCAGTTTCACGAGAATGGCCATCGACTGGGAATCGCCGATGCTGCCTTCGGGAAAGACCGTGACCGCCGCTTCTTCATTAAGATCTCCGGCTTTTACCAGCGATCCGTCGGCGCGCTGTAACCGGTCGCCGCGCTTCCAGCGCGTATGGAACAGCGCGTCATCGGGCTCGGGGCCGAGCGAGCCGACCGGGAAGAGCGCCGCGATTCCGAATACGCCGAGCGCCGCGTACAGCATGCGGGTGAGCCACGTGCGCCTGGTCACGTTCGCAACGCCGTGCTCCCACCAATCGACCATGCCGGCACGCTCTTCGAGCGGCTGCGGATAGGTGTCGCGCAGATCGACGACCTTTTCGTGCGGAATGATCCACCGCGACCAGCCGAGCGCCGCAAGCATGAACCCCGCAAACACGCACGCAAGCGCGAAGCCTTCCCATTGCGTGCTCATCTGCTTGGCGTACGCGACCATGAACCCGACGCTGCCGATGATGGAGAGCAGCAGCGAGGCCGCAATCGCTCTGTCGCGTGCCGTATTCACCGGATCCAATACACCGTCGAGTAGATGCCGAACCACATGAAGGTTACGAAATGCCAGTAGTACGTGATGGCCTCCGCGGCGCCGTGCTTATCGACGCGAAGCGCCGGCGACTGCAGGCCGAAATACAGCCCGAGCAGCATGATGACGCCGACGACGACGTGCAGCACGTGAAAGCCGGTAAGCGCCATGTAGATCGAGCCGTACGCGCTCGTGTGCATGTTGAAGCCTTGATGCGCGTAGCCGTGAAGGGCAGAACCGATGTAGCCCAGGCCGCCGATGATTCCGCCATACAGCCAGCCGTATGCCGCCTTCATGTTCCGTTTCTTCAGCGCGCGCATGAGCGGAAACATCATCAGACTGCTGGCGACCAGGAAAAACGTTCCGAACGCGGGGCTCAATTCGTCCAAATGGACGTACGGCGGGGGCCACATGGTCCCCGGTGCGGTGCTCTTGAGGTCGTAATACGTGGCAAAAAGCGCCGAGAAGAACATCGTCTCCGATGCAATGAAGATGATCGTTCCGAGCACGACGGGATGCGCCCGAATGGGCATCGGCGGCTGATGTCGCATCACGGCGATTTTGTACCCGATGACTTAGTTTTTTATCGGACAATGCGTGGGTAAGTAGCTCGCGATATGCCGATCATGCACCCCGCGTCATTGCAGGCTCGCGACCTCGCAGGCGTTTGGTACATCTTTGGGGGCGCCGCGCTATTTGTCGCGGTCTTCGTGTACGGCTTGATTTTTTTCTCGGTGGCGCGTTGGCGGGAGCGTGCCGGCAACACCGGCATTCCGCCGCAATTTACGAAGAATCCGCCCATCGAGATTACCGGTGTGGTCATTCCGCTCATTATGGTGATCGGGCTTTTTTACATCACCTACGTTCGCGAAGGCGTGGTCGACTTTCTCAAACCCAACCCGTACGCCGTCGTTGACGTAACGGCGTACCGCTGGTCGTGGCAGTTTCGCTACCCCGGACACAGCGTCGTGGTCAACGGCACCGTGCATAATCCGCCGACGCTGGTCATGCCGGTCGGCAAGATGATGCAGATCAATTTAAATTCGGACGACGTCGTCCACTCGTTTTGGGTACCGAGTTTCTTGTTCAAACGCGACGCGAATCCGGGAATCACCAATCACTTCGACATCACGCCCACGCAAACGGGCTTCTTTCACGGCGTCTGCGCGGAGTATTGCGGCTTAGACCATGCGCTGATGACGTTCAACGTCAAGGTCGTTCCCGTCGCGGATTACGACCGCTGGCTCGCAAGCGGAGGGCAGGCAACCATATGACGCATTGGCTGACGACGACCAATCATAAGTCGATCGGCATCATGTACATCATGACGACGTTCCTGTTCTTCATCATCGCAGGAATGCTCTCGCTCGTTATTCGCCTGCAATTGGCGCAGCCGGATCAGCATATCGTCAGCCCCCACGCCTACAATCAGATATTCACGCTCCATGGGACGGCGATGATCTTCTTGGTCATCGCGCCGTTTGCATTCGGCCTTGGAAACTATTTGGTTCCGCTGCAAATCGGCGCGCCGGACATGGCCTTCCCGCGTCTGAACGCGCTCGGCGTCTACCTGTTCATCCTCAGCGGCTTGACGATCTTCGCCGGCGTGTTCGCGCAGGGCGGCGGCGCGGCGGCGGGCTGGACGGCATACGCGCCGCTCTCGACAATCCAAGCCGGAACCGGCGGGGGCCAGGATCTGTGGATCATCGGCCTTTTGCTCAACAGCGCCGCGACCATCATGGTCGCGATTAACTTTACCGCCACGATCCTGCTGTATCGCGCCCCCGGCATGACGATGTGGCGCATGCCCATCTTCACGTGGGAGATTCTCGCGACGGCGCTGCTGATTTTGATGGCGTTCCCTTCGCTTGCCGTAACGATGTTCGAACTGCTCATGGAGCGCCACTACGGCGCGCACTTCTTCGACCCGCAATACGGCGGCAACGTGGTGCTCTATCAGCATCTCTTCTGGTTCTTCGGCCACCCGGAAGTCTACGTGATGATTCTGCCGTACTTCGGCGTCATCTCCGAAGTCGTGAGCGTTTTCTCCGGAAAGCCGCTCTACGGCTACGTCGGCATGGTGCTTTCCGCTTTCGCGATTGCGGGTCTCTCGATGGGCGTGTGGGCGCACCACATGTTTACGACGGGCGTGGTGGCAAACGGCTTCTTCTCCGGCATGTCGTTCCTCATCGCGATTCCGACCGGCGTGAAGTACTGGAATTGGATCGGCACGATGTGGAAAGGCAGAATCCGGCTCACCACGGCGATGCTCTATTCGATCGGATTCCTGAGCAACTTCCTCATCGGCGGCATCACGGGCGTGATGGTAGCCTCACCGCCGATCGATTATCAAGTCGAAGACAGCTACTTCCTCATCTCGCACTTTCACTATACGCTCGGCGGCGGCGCGCTGTTTGCCGTGTTCGCGGCGATCTACTACTGGTTCCCCAAGATGTTCGGCGTCAAATTGAACGAGACGCTGGGCAAGATCAACTTCTGGCTGCTCTTCATCGGCTTCAACGTCACCTTTATTCCGTGGTTCTTCATGGGCATTGAAGGAATGCCGCGGCGCGTATTCACCTATCCGGCGATGGGCGATCTTCCTTGGCTGAACGCCGTCTCGTCGGTCGGCGCCGGAATCATGACGCTCGGCGTGATTGCGTTCGTGTGGAACGTCATCTTCTCGAAAATCGAGCAGAAAGTGGCGGAGCCTCTTCCGGACGATCCGTGGGGCGATTCGTTCACGCTGGAATGGGCCACAAGCTGCCCGCCGCCCGA
>Ga0207664_10000393_pt1 | contig 31358 bp, 30 predicted proteins | sample LARL83metaG_FD_184349 | JGI IMG/M metagenome (GOLD analysis project Ga0207664, IMG submission 184349) | Corn, switchgrass and miscanthus rhizosphere microbial communities from Kellogg Biological Station, Michigan, USA - LAR L8-3 metaG... | ecosystem: Host-associated > Plants > Roots >... | reverse complement strand
GTGACCGGCCCCGCCGGCGACGCGGCCGGAAGCACGCCCATGGCCCAGGCCCAGTCAGGCGGCGGCCCGAAGGCGCACCGGCCGGACAGTCGCCTCGCACCGTACCCCCACCGCCGGACCCGCATCGGGCCCAGGGCGAAGGTTGACATCACGCCGGCCCGCGGGCTCGAGCGGGTACGGCGGGCCTGACGAAACGGCGGTATAGACAGCTCCTGGTGGCCGGGGCAACACAGCGGTGTTCACGGGATCTGGTTACTTGGATTCCGCGCCGGTGCTTGACGCCCAGATCGCCTTTTGCAGGCTTATGACCAGGCAGGTGAGCAGTCGTCACCTGACCCAGGTGATTCACCGGCCTGCTCTCCTGACCATGGCCCGGTCACGGTATTGGGCGGAACGGCCATTTGGGGCCGTGTATGCCCGGCGATGCCGGTCTGAGCGGTGCCCCTGGAATGACTTTCCAATAGCGACTCGGCTTAGATTTTCGCGGTGCTCACGGTCGACCCCGGTGACGACGCCGGCCACCGCCTTGCCTGCCAGCAGGTAGCGGGCCATCCGCAGCCGGCCATCGACGGCCTCTTCGCTTCGAGCAGCGCTTAGATTAGGCGCCTTCGAGCTCCCGCACGGTTGATGCTGCCTGGCATGTCCGCCGCCGACCGAAAGTTAGGGACCGGTCATTGTGGCGGGTGTATTCCCCGAACGTCACCAGGACCTCGCTGGCTGGCCGTAGGGGCGCGCTACGTCCGCCTAAGTTCGAGTACAGGAATGGTGCGGCTGCTGGCCGCCCGCCGCACGCGCTAGCCCCCGGCGGTCACCGGATCCCGGTGATCCGGACTCACCTGCCCGCTCGTGACCGTGGCGTCATGGACCCGGCACCCGCCCCGTACCTGATCCGGATCAACGGGCACCTCGGCGCCACCGTGCTGTCCGCGTTCCCGGCGCTGGCGCCGCGGCACCACGGCGCGCACACCGTGCTCACCGGCCTGCTGGACTGCTCGGCACTGTACGGCGTGCTGGCCGAGATCGAGGCGCTCGGCCTGGACCTGCTCGAGATCCGAAAGCTCACCCCCGACCGCACATCACCGGAACGAGGTGACGGTCGCTCACCTTGATGGCCGTTAGTTTCGGCCGCATCAGTTCCCTGCTGCGAGAAGGTGCCGCTCTCATGACCAGCGCCCCGGTGCGCGGCCCGCTGGCCGGCCATCTCCTCACGCCGGGAAACGCCGCGTTCCTGCTCATCGACTACCAGTAAATCGGGAGTTCCCATGGCACAGCCAATTGCTTCACCAGGTCCGCGGGATACGCAGGACCGCCCGACGGCGCCTGCTGACCGGCGCTGGCTGGTCCTGGTCGTGGTGGCCGTGGCCCAGCTGATGGTCGTGCTGGATGCCACCGTGGTCAATATCGCACTGCCCTCAGCCCAGCGTGCGCTGGGGTTTTCTAATAATGACCGGCAGTGGGTGGTGACGTGTTACGCGCTGGCCTTCGGCAGCCTGCTGCTGGTGGGCGGCCGGATCGGCGACATGTTCAGCCGCAAGTGGGTCTTCGTCACGGGCCTGGCCGGGTTCGCCGTGGCCTCGGCGATCGGCGGCGCGTCGGTCTCGTTCGCGATGCTGGTCACGGCGCGGACGCTGCAAGGCATGTTCGGCGCCCTCCTCGCGCCGGCCGCGCTTGGCACCCTGACTAGCACCTTCACCGACCCGCGCGAGAGGGGGCGGGCCTTCGCGGTCTTCGGCGCGGTGGCCTCCGGCGGCGCCGGGGTGGGCCTGATCCTGGGCGGGGTGCTGACCCAGTACCTGTCCTGGCGCTACACCCTGTATGTCAACCTGATCTTCGCCGCGTTCGCTATCGCCGGCGCACTGGCCTGGATCCGCGCCAGCCGGCCGGCCACCCGGCCGCGGCTGGACTGGCCGGGTACCGTGCTGGCCTCGGCCGGGCTGTTCTTGATCGTGTTCGGCTTCTCCCGGGCCGAGACCGCCGGGTGGGCGGCCCCGCTGACCGTCACCTGCCTGGTCGTCGGCCCGCTGCTGCTGGCCGCGTTCGTCGTCGCAGAACAGCGATCCAGTCACCCGCTACTGCCGCTGCGGGTGATCCTCGACCGGACCCGGGGCGGCTCCTATGCCGTGCTCGGCCTGACCGGGATCGCGCTCTTCGGTGTCTTCCTGTTCCTGACCTACTACTTGCAGGGGATTAAGGGCTACAGCCCGGTGACCTCCGGGCTGCTGTTCCTGCCGTTCGTGGGCGCCATCCTGGTCACATCTACGGTGTCCACCGTGGCGTTGCCCCGGGTCGGCCCGCGGGCCCTGATCGCCTCCGGCTTGTTGCTCAGCACCGGCGCCATGGCCTACCTGACCCAGCTCACCGTGACATCCAGCTACGCCGCCGGCATCCTGCCCGCCGCGATCGTCTTGGGCCTGGGTTTCGGCGCGATCTTCGCCGTTACCATTAACACCGCCACTGCCGGCGTCCGCCCCCAGGACGCGGGCGTGGCTTCGGCGCTGGTCAACACGATGCAGCAGGTCGGCGGGTCGATCGGGCTGTCCGCGCTGAGCACCGTCGCGCTGACCGCCACGACCAGCTACCTGGCCACACACCACGCCGGCCCGCTGGCGCCGGCGATCGCGGCCACCCACGGCTACACCACGGCCTTCGCCATCGCCGCCGCGATTCTGGGCCTCGGAGTGATCATCGCCATCGTGCTGCTGCCCTCCCGGCGCCGGCTTGCCGAGCTCGGGACCGGCGCCGCCGAACCCACCCCGCCCCCCGCGCCGCAGCCCGAGCCGCAGGCGATTCCCGTCGCCCTCCCCGGCTGCTCGCCAGTGATAGACCCGAGTCTCCCCACTGCCGGCCAGGCCGCCCTCGTAGCGGGAGGACTCGAACCGGGCCGCTGATTGGGCGCGCCTGATGCTCTGACTTCTCGATCCAGAGCCTGCGACCTCCTCGGGCAGGCTCCGTCAGGCCAGCTCAACCAGCGGACCCGCCGACTCGGCCCTGTCCCGCAAAGTCGGCTCCCTGACTCCCGGCGAGATGGCCGATGCGGGTCGTCAGCTCGATGCGGCACGACCGGCTCGGTGATGCAGGCTTGCCTGTAGCGAGCGAACTCTGCATGACCGGCCCCGGTCGTGGCTAGGTCACCGCCGCACGCCAAAAGGGAGGAACCAGATGATGGCTGGTGGGACGTGGGCCGGTGCCGGAGAATCTGGCGGCCGCACCCTGATCTACCTGGCCCGGCACGGCCAGACTCCGCTCAACGAGTCCGACGTCCTGCGGGGCCTGGCCGACCCGCCGCTGGACGAGACCGGGCGGGACCAGGCTCAGCGGCTGGGGGCAGCACTAGGTCCCCGGGGGCTGCGAGCTGTTATTTCCAGCCCGCTACTGCGGGCGAGGCAGACCGCGCAACCGGTCGCCGAGCGCGCCGGGCTGGAAGTGGCAACCGACCAGTGCCTGGTCGACCGTGATTACGGGCAGTGGACCGGCATCAGCCGCGACGCGGTAGTCGCGCAATGGGGCTCGGTCGATCGCGCACCAGGGGTCGAGCCACGATCGGCGGTGGCCGGCCGGGCGGTTAAAGGGCTGTCGGATATCGCCCGGCGCTGCCTCGGCGGCTCCGTGACAGTGGTTAGCCACGACGCCGTAAACCGCCAGGTGCTGGTGGCCTTCGACGCAGGGGTGGGCGACCCGGACACGATTCCGCAAGACAACGGCTGTTTCAACACGTTGCTGTGGAAAGGCGACGGGTGGGCTGTTCTCAGCGTTAACGAACTGCCTGACGGCCCGTAATCTTTTGCTCGCGCTAACGCGGCGGCGGAGCATCTCGGCTATCCGCGCTTCACAAAGAGCCAGAGCCGGGCCGAGCCGGCCGGCGACGCCCAGCGCTGCGCCAGGCGGAATCCCGGCACGACATAGTCGGCCGGATCCGGCCAGGGGCCGCTGATCTCGGCCACCCAGATCCGGCGCGCGCCGCGCTCGCGGCGGTGCAGGACGGACGGCGAGACCGCCACGCCGTAGAGTCGGCCAGCCTCGGCGCCGGGTTCGGCCAGGGCGAGATCGCGCAGCCTCCCGAACCCGGCCGGGTAGGCGAGATTCAGCGGCGGGACGGAGCTGCCGGGGTAGACGACGGCGTCACCGGAGCGTTCGTGCGCCGCCAGGAACTGCGAGGCCGCCTGGATCGCGGCTGCCCCGGTCGAGCCGCCGGAGACGCGCACCGCCCACTGCCCCAGCGGTCCGGGGACCGACAGCGCCACGAGCAGGCCCAGCGCCGCGGCCGCGACTGGGGTGCGCAGCGCGGCCAGCGCGGCGCCGACCAAAAGCGCGGTCGCGGGCAGGCAGAAGGTGACGTACCGCGCGCTGTACGCAGGCTGGAGGAACGACACCGCCCACAGCAAGGCGGGCGGCACGACGAGCCAGGGCAGCGCCAGCCCGGGAAGCTGGTGCGCTCCGCGGATTGCCGCGGCCGCGGCCAGCACGGCCATGACCACGGCGGATAGCACCGAGCCGCCGACCAGGAAGGCGAGCAGGTAGCGGAAGTCGTACCAGCCGGGCTCCTTGATCCAGGCGAATGAGCCCCGCTGCAGCCAGGCCATCACCGCTACCGGCGCGGACAGCGCCCCCACCGCCGCGACGCCGGCAGCCAGCCCCGGAGCACCCCCCGGGCCGACAGGCCGCCGACGCCGAACGTGCCGCCCCGGCGCCGCCAGGCGAGCAGCGTGATCGCGTGCGCGGGCACGATGAGCAGCCCCAGCACCTGCAGATAGCCGACGAGTACGAGCGCCAGGCCGTAGCCCGCGAATCGTCCAGGCCGCAGGTCGTCGGTCAGCCCCAGCAGTAGGTAGCTCGCCAGCACGACCGCGGCGGTCAGCATGGCGTACGGCCGTGCGTCGTGCCCTTGCTGAGTGACCGCCGGGAGCGCGGCGAACACCAGCCCGGCGCACAGGGCCGCCCGGCGGGACCGGAGGCGGCGGGCGATCGCGCTCACGCCGAGCGCGGCGGCCGTCATGGCCAGCGCGGACGGCAGCCTGGTCGCGACCTCGCCGGTGCCCGCGACCCGCGCCACAGGCCAGAGCAGCAGGTAGTACAGGCCGTGCACGGCGTCGGTGTGGCCGAGGAGCCGGATGAGCTGCGGTAGCGAGCGCGAGACCGCGGAGACGGTGTCCACCTCGTCGCCCCAGTACGAGGGGGTACGGATTCCCCAGAGCATCACGGCGAGCGTCACCGCCGCCGGGATCGACAGCTCCCAGTCCACCCGGAGCCGGCGGGTGGCCGCAGGCGCCGTCAGGGGCCTGCGCACCGCCGCGTTCGCGGTCGCGTTCCGGGCATGCACAGGAGAACTCCTCACCGTGGGGAAACCCGTTGCCTGGGCGCGGGACGGCCAGGGGTTACTGGCGAAGCCGCTGGTCAGCAGCTGTTAGCTGGAAACTGGCGCGGACCGCTCAGGCTGGCCGGCCGAGGTTGGCTGCCTACTTCGGCGTGCCGAAATACTGGTAAAGCGGGCCGCCGAACGTCCAAGTCGGCACCTTGCGGAAGCCCGCCGGGATCGTGATCGTCGCCCGCGCGACATTGCGCGGGGTGGGTGGCAGCAGGCTGATGTCCTGGCGGACGGTGCCAGACAGCGGGGTGAAGCCGGCCTCGGTATGGCTCCGGTTGATCCAGGTCGCGCGCAGCGGCATGTACGTGGACGCGTCGACGTACAGGGTCGCGGTGACGAACAGAGCGTTGCGGCCGAGCCAGCTTGGCCGCCGCTCCCAGCCGGTGACCTTGATGACCTGGTGCCCCCCGACCACGCCACGTCCGGCGACCTTGAACGTCCCGCAGGCCAGCGCGTGCCGGATGTACACCGTCCAGTCCACCGGTCCGGTACCGTACTGGGCCAGGTCGAGTGCGTTCGAGCAGCCGTTCAGGGCTGGTAGGACAGGCGGCGTCGGGTACCACCGGCGGTGCCGGTAATCGACCTCGACGTTGGTCCGCTTCCCGCCGATCACCGCGGTGCCGGCGGCCCAGCTCTGCTGTCCGTCGGCCCAGGGCACGCCGGGCCACGAGATATGACCCGACTGGACGTTCCGCGACTGTCCGCGGTAGCTCCACTGCGTGATCGCCGGGAAGGCCGGGTCGAATGTCGTCCGGGTCTGCACGACCGCGTCGCTGGCCCTCAACGCGCCGACGACGCGGTTGAGCACGTAGCCGACCGTGTGCACGCCCGTCCCGCCGGTTCCGGTACGCGCCGGCGCCAGGCCGGCTCCGGTGGCGGCGACCACGAACGCTGTCGCCACCGCCACCGTCGCTCCCGCCACCGCCGCGGCCGTCCGGCGGCGCCGGTGCCGGCGGTGTGCCGCCACCGCCCGCCCGGCCAGCCCCTGCGGTGCCTGCACCTGGTCAGTCAGCCGCTCCATCCCGCTGCGCAGCAGGTCTTCCACGTCAAGGTTCATGATCGGCTGCTTCCCAGCGTCAGTGCCATGTCATGCAGCTGCGCCCGCGCACGCGGCGGGGGCCCGGTCTCTGGCGGCGATCCGGTATCGGGCCAGGCGTCGGCGAGCTCACGGAGCCGGCGCAGGCCGCGCGACGCCATCGACTTGACGGTGTTCTCTGGCCAGCCCAGCTCGGCGGCGGTCTCCGCCCCGCTCAGCTGCTCCCAGTAGCGCAGCACCAGCACCACCCGCTGGCGCGGCGGCAGCTGCAGCAGCAGCCGCACCAGCGCGTCCCTGAGGTCGACCTGCGCGGTCGGATCGGCCAGCACGAGCGGGTCCGACGCCAGTACCGGGACCTTGCGCCGCCACCTGCCCTGCCGCCGGAAACCGTCGGTCGCCAGGTTGCACAGGGTGCGGCGCACGTACCCCTCAGGATCGCCGTCGAGCTCGTCGGCGTGCCGGAGCAGGCGCTCGAGCACCGTCTGCAGCAGATCCTCGCCTGCCTCGACGCCCCCGGCGAGCAGGACGGCGGTCCGCATGAGCGCCTGACCGCGCTCGGCGAGAAACGTTTCCAGGTTCTCGATCTGCTGCTCCTGCGGCACTGGCGCGCCTCCCGGTTTCGCACTGTCATTATCCAAGTACGAACGAGCCGGGCTCCCGGGTGCACCGGCCCGGTCAGCTTGCTCGCGCGGCCCACGCTGCCGCGCCCTGCTGCGGATGACCGCGATGCAGGCGGTGGGGCTGTCTGGGCTGGGCTGTCCTGCGGCGTGCAGGCCGTCGGCTTGCAGCGCGGGGCCAGCATGGCATACGGGTTCCACACATAAATTCTGTGCGTACAAACATAGATAATGTGCTACGTTGGCTCTCGTGGACGCATCGGAGCGGATCAGTCGACTGGTGGAGGCGTTGCGGCGCGATGGCCGCGTCGACGTCGCCGGGGCGGCCGCTGAGTTCGGCACCGCGGAGATGACGATTCGGCGGGATCTCGACCAGCTGGTCGAGCGCGGGGTGGCGCGGCGGGTGCGCGGCGGGGCGGTGAACCTGCTGATGCGCGGGGAAGAACTGCCGTTCGCGATGCGCGAGATCGAGGCCGTGGACGCCAAGCGACGCATCGCCGCGGCGGTAGCCGAGCTGATCGCGGACGGCGAGGCGGTTGGCCTGGATAGCGGTACAACGGTCGCGGAGACCGCGCGGGCCCTGACCGGGCGGCGGGTGACGGTGCTGCCGCTGTCGCTGCACGCCGCGATGGGCCTGGCGGCGTCGCCCTCGGTGCGCCTGGTGATGCCTGGCGGTGAGGTCCGGCCCGGGGAGCTGGCAACGGTCGGGCCGCTGGCGTTGGCCAGCATCTCCGCGCTGCGGTTCGACACTGTGGTGTTGGGCTGCTGCGGGGTGTCCCCCGACGGGGACGTGATGGCTCATGATCTCGGCGAGGCTGCGGTGAAGCAGGCCCTGCTGACCGCGACCGCCCGCAGCGTGCTGGCCGTCGACGGGTCCAAGTTCGGCCGCGCCGCGATGGCTGTCGTCTGTTCAGTGTCCGCGGTTGACGTGGTCGTCACCGACACCGCGGCACCCGAGGCCGCGGTCGCCGCGCTGCAGGCCGCCGGGGTCCAAGTGCACCGTGCCTGACACTGCCTGCCCGGCCGCGCCTACGGTCGCGGTGCCCGCGGCGGTGCGTCGTCGGCCGCGGATCGCGGTGACCGCGGTGTTCGTCATGCACGGGCTGCTGTTCGCCTCGTGGACCGCGCACATCCCGGACGTGAAGGCCCACCTCGGGCTGACCGACGGCACGCTGGGGTTCGCGCTGCTGGGCGCGCCGGTCGGTTCGGTGACCGCGATGGTCGCGTCGGCCTACCTGCTACCCCGCCTTGGCAGTCGCCGCATCGTGCAGGTCGCGCTGGTCGGCTACTGCGCTGCCGGGCCGTTCGTGGGACTCACCGGCACCCTGGCGGCGCTGTTCGGTGCGCTGTTCGTGTGGGGCGCATTCCAGGGCACCCTCGACGTGGCCATGAACACCCAGGCCATCGCCGTCGAACGCGCCGGGCGGCGGGTACTCATGTCGGGGCTGCACGGCGGCTGGAGCATCGGCTCGCTCGCCGGCGCCGGCATCGGCGCGCTGGCCGTCGGCGCCGGGATCAGTCTCACCACCCAACTTTTGGTCCTCGGCACGCTCGCGCTGCTGGGCGCCGGGCTGCTCACCACCCGGATGCTGCCCGACGCCGCGGGCCAGCAGCGTGCGGCAGCCGACTCCCAAGCCGGCGATCAAGTGTCGTGGACGGCACCACGGTGGTCCGGGGGGATGGTGCTGCTGGGTGCGATCGCGTTCGCCAGCATGCTGTGCGAAGGCGCCACCGCTGACTGGGCGTCGGTCTACCTGTCCGGCCCGCTGCGCGCCACCGGAGTCGTTCCCGGCCTGGGGTACGCGGCGTTCTCCCTCGCCATGGTGACCATCCGGCTCTCGGGTAACCGGTTGCTGATCCGCTACCGACCCGACCGGCTCCTGTCCGCACTCGCCGCCGTCGCCAGCATCGGCTTCACCGCCGGGCTGCTGACCGGCCGACCGGGCGCTGCGCTGGCCGGCTTCTTCTGCCTGGGTCTTGGACTGGCTCTGGTCGTGCCGGCCGTGTTCAGCGCCGCTGGGCGCATCCCGGGGCTGCACCCCGGCACCGCCGTAGCCACGGTGTCGGCGTGCGGCTGGGCCGGATTCGTCTGCGGTCCACCGCTCATCGGCCAGCTCGCGTCGCTGACCTCGCTGCCCGCCGCCCTGGGGCTATTGCCGCTGCTCACCGCGTTCATCATCGTCGGCACGTCGCTCGCACGCACTCTGAAGGCCCGACCGCAACCACGCTCTGACCTCGCGAATCGCCATTGACCGCCACGTAGCGTGTTTGCGGCCTATAGCCGGGCCAGCGACATTACCCGGGAAGAGCGGGGTCGGCCTTGGCTTGTGCAGTTGTCGCTTCGGCGCGTGCCGGGGGTGGTGTCCTCACCAGGCGTAGTGGCCCGGGGCGGAGCAGGGCGCCGCCGATGAGGGCGCCGGCGGTGAAGATGCCGGCGGTCCACCAGAAGGCGGTGTCGTAGCCGTGGGTGAGGGCGAGGGTCGTCAGGGCGGGGCGGCCGGTCAGCCGGGCGGCGGCGAGGTGGGCGGCGAGGTAGGACGTGACGGCGGTGGCGAAGAGGGTGTTCAGCAACGAGGTGCCGACGGAGGCGCCGAGTTGCTGGCCGACGGTGACGGTGGCGGAGGCGACGCCGGCGTCCTGGGGGGCGACGCCGTAGGTGCCGGTGTTGATCACCGGGGCGATGACCAGGCCGAGGCCGGCCGAGGCCAGGATGATGGGGCCGAGGACGCCGGCGGCGTAGCCGGCGTGCGGGCCGAGCTGGGCCAGCCAGGCCGCGCCGCCGGCGGCGGCGAGCATCCCGGCGGCGACCAGCGGCCTGGGGCCGGTGCGGGGCATCAGCACGATCGTGGACAGGTTGGAGGCGAGGATGAGGCCGCCGCTGATCGGCAGGAACGCCACCCCGGTGACCAGCGGGGAGTAGTGCAGGGTCTGCTGCAGGTAGTAGGTCAGGAACAAGAAGATGCCGAACAGGCCGGCCGAGGCGATGAACATCGAGGCGTAGGCGCCGCCGCGGTTGCGGTCCAAGACGACGCGGGGCGGCAGCAGCGGGTGGGCGGCGCGGGCCTGCCAGGCCGCGAACGCCGCCAGCAGCACGACGCCGGCGGCGAGGAACCCCCAGGTGGACGGCGCGTGCCAGCTGTGCGCGGCCGCGTTGGAGAACCCGTAGACCAGGCAGAACAGGGCGCCGGAGACCAGCAGCACGCCAGCGATGTCCAGCCTTGGCCGGGCCGGGGACGGCTGGCGGGCCAGCAGCAGCGCGCCCCCCGCAAAGGCCACCGCGGCGAAGATCAGGTTCACGTACAGGCACCACCGCCAGGACAGGTACTCAGTCAGCGCGCCGCCGAGCAGCAGCCCGATCGCGCCGCCGGCCCCGGCGATCGCGCCGTAGACGGCGAAGGCCCGGCCGCGGTCCCGCGGCCCGGTGAACGTGGTGGTCAGCAGCGACAGCGCCGACGGCACCAGCAGCGCGGCGAACGCGCCCTGGCAGGCCCGCGCGGTGATCAGCATGGTGAAGTTGACCGAGGCGCCGCCGATGGCCGACACGCCGGCGAACCCGGCCAGCCCGGCCAGGAAGGTGACCTTGCGGCCCAGCAGGTCGGCCAGCCGCCCGCCGAGCAGCAGCAGGCTGCCGAACGCCAGCGTGTACGCGGTGACCACCCACTGCCGGTCCACCGTGGAAAAACCCAGCGCCCGCTGCGCCGACGGCAGCGCCACATTCATGATCGTCAGGTCCAGCACCACCATCAGCTGCGCCAGCCCGATCACCCCCAGGATCAGCCACCGCCGCCGGTCCCAGCCACCCGCAGTCCCGGCCTCAGACATCAGTCTCACCACTTCTCTGTCGTTGCTGCATGCGCACGAAGTTTGGTATGCTTATGATGTGATTATTGCACTTATAGTGCAACGAATTCGGGTGAGCGTCAAGGCTCCGGCCTGGTCACGATGAGCCCGCCACCCGACGCAACCAGGCCGGCCGATGCGACGACCCAGCCGCCTGACCCAACGAGCCAGCCGCCGAGGCGGTACGCGTCGCAGGTGCGCGACGAGCAGGCCCGCCGTACCCGGCGGGCGATCGTCACCGCGGCTCACGACCTCTTCTTGGCCCAGGGTTACGCGGCCACGACCATCGACGGGATCGCGGAGGCCGCGCACGTGAGCCGGCGTACCGTGTTCAGCTCGGCGGGCGGCAAGGCGGCCCTGCTCAAGCTGGCCCTGGATTGGGCCATCGTCGGCGACGACGAGCCGATAGCCCTGGGCGACCGCCCGGCGATCAGGGCGATCCTGGCCGAGCCCGACCCGCGGAAGGCGCTCATGCTCTGGGTGCAGACCGTGAGCGACGTCGCCGGCCGCACCGCGCCGCTCGGCGAAGTTCTCATCGCCGCAGCCGATATCGACCCGGCAGCCGCACAGCTGCTCGCCGAGGTGAGCCGCAACCGGATGTTGGGTGCCACCCTGTTCATCCGTTATCTCGCGTCCCTGGACGGACTGGCCGTCGGCATGACCGAGCAACGTGCCGCGGAACTCTGCTGGGCGCTCACGGACGGCCACCTCTACCGGCTGCTGGTCGCCCAGCGCGGCTGGAGCACCGCCGACTTCAACCGATGGCTGTCCGACAGCCTCGCGGCGGCCCTGCTGCGTCGTTGACCTGTAATCGGCGTGATGCCATACTCAGTATGCAATACTTGGTATGGAGGTGCCGGTGTCGGTTCGTCACAGCCTGCTGGCGGTGCTGTCCGCCGGGCCCATGCATGGCTACGGGCTGAAGACCGAGTTCGAGGCCGCGACCGGGGATGTCTGGCCGCTCAACGTCGGGCAGGTGTACACGACCCTGGGGCGGCTGGAGCGAGACGAGCTGGTTACCGCCGAAGCTGACGCCGACGGCCAGAAGGTGTACCAGATCACCGAGGCCGGGCGTGATGAGCTGGCCCGGTGGTTCGAGACCCCGGTACCGCGCCAGATGATTCCCCGCCAGGAGGTGGCGATCAAGCTGGTATTCGCGATGCGGTCGGGCGTGGCGGACGTCGCCGCGGTCGTGCAGCGGCAGCGGGTGGCGACAGTGCGGGCGCTGCAGGACGTTACCCGGCTGAAGGCCGCCGCTGAATCCAGCGGGGACCTGGCCTGGCTGATGATGCTCGACGCGCTCGTCTTCCAGGCCGAGGCCGAGGCGCGCTGGCTCGACATGTGCGAGGCCCGGCTCGCGAGGGAAAACACCGCCGCGGGCACGGCCAGGCGGCAGCCGGAGATCCCGGCCGGACAAGCGGCGGAACGGAGCAGCCAGTGGTCCTCCTAGACATAGACCGGGCGGGACGGGCCTTCGGGTCCGGGCACCTACGGGTGGTCGCGCTGGACGACGTGTCGCTGCGGGTCAGCGTCGGCGAGTTCGTCGCCGTCATGGGGCCTAGCGGTTCGGGCAAATCGACCCTGCTGCGACTGGCGGGCGGCCTGGACCGGCCAACCTCCGGGCGGGTCCTGCTGGCCGGCCGTGACCTGGCCGGCCTGGACGAGGCCGGGCTTGCGCAGGCTCTGCGGCGGCAGATCGGCTTCATCTTCCAGGAGACCAACCTGCTCGCGTCGCTGACCGCCACCGAGAACGTGGCGCTCGCGCTGGAGCTGGATGGCGTCAGGCCGAAGGCGGCGATGGCCGGCGCCCGCGGCCTGCTGGACTCCCTGGGCCTGGCAGCCATCGGGAGCCGGTTCCCCGGCCAGCTGTCCGGGGGTGAACAGCAGCGGGTGACGATCGCCCGGGCGGTCGCGGGGGGCCGGTCGCTGCTGCTAGCCGACGAGCCAACCGGTGCCCTCGACGCGATCACCGGCGAGTCGGTGATGGGCCTGCTGCGCCAGCGGTGCGCCGCTGGCTGCGCGGTCGTGCTCGCCACCCACAACGTCCGGCACGCCGCGTGGGCCGACCGGGTGATGTTCCTGACCGACGGCCGTCTCGCTGGCGAGACGGGCCCGCCAGCCGGTCCCGAGTGCCTGCTCGGAACCGGCCAGGCGCGGTGACCGACGCGGCCGCCACGCCGGTCATCATCGAGCTGGCCGGGGTGGAGAAGACCTACCGCAGCGGGCGGGCCGGGTTCCGCGCGCTGAACGGCGTGGACCTGGCTATCGCCGCGGGCGAAATGGTGGCGATCACCGGGCCATCAGGCAGCGGCAAGACCACGATCATCAACCTCGTTGCCGGGATCGACCGGCCTACGGCCGGCACGGTGACGGTCCACGGCAGCCGCCTGCACCAGATGAGCGAGGAACAGCTTGCCGTCTGGCGCGGCCGCACCATCGGCATCGTCTTCCAGTTCTTCCAGCTGATGCCAACGCTCACCGCGGCGGAAAACGCCACGCTCCCGCTGGACCTCGCCCGCCTCGGGCCGTCCCGCAAGCGCAAGGCGGTGGCCAGCCGCCACCTCGCTACAGTCGGGCTCGGCGATCGCGGTGACCGGCTGCCACTGGAGTTGTCCGGCGGGGAGCAGCAGCGGGTGGCGATCGCTAGGGCGATGGCTTGCGGACCGCCGATCCTGCTCGGCGATGAGCCCACCGGCAACCTCGACACGGGGCTGGCACGGGAGATGTTCGGGTTGCTCAAAGGCCTGAACGGACACGGCACCACGGTCGTGTACGTCACGCACGACCCGTCACTGGCCGCGCTGGCCTCCCGGATCGTGTCCGTTCGGGATGGCCTGGTCACCGGCGATACGAGGCGGTGACCGTGAGTACGCTGAACCGCAAGGCGTGGGGTGACCTGACCCGGCATCGCGCGCGCACGCTGCTGGCGGTGTTCACGCTGAGCATCGCGATCGCGAGCCTCGGATTCCTGGCCGTGCCGGCCCTGCTGAACGCGGCCATGAACCGCCAGATCGCGGGCAGCCACCTGTATGACGTGGGGATATACACCAGGACCCTCGACCTGAGCCCGGCACAGCTCGGCGCGCTGGGCCGCCTGCCGAGCGTCGCCGCGGTGAGCCCGGCCGTGGGCTACGCCACCACGGCGGCATCCGCCGCCGGCCCCCAGAACGTCGAGCTCGCCGGCACCAACCTGGCGTCCGCCCCGGTCAACACCGTCACGCTGTTCACCGGCCGGATGCCAGGGCCGGGCGAGGTGCTGGCCGATGCCGGCAACGCCCGGGCCACCGGCTTCGCCGTCCGCAGTGGCGGCACGATCGCCGTGCGGGCCGCCAGCGGCAGGCTGGTGCGGCTGCGGGTCAGCGGTACCGCCCTCAACCTGTACGCGACCCCTGGCGCGAACGGCTCGACCACGCCGGTGTTCTACGCACCGACGGCCACGGTGCAGGCGTTGCGCGGCGTCCGCGGTTACGGCTACCTGGGGTTCCGGCTCACCGACGACAGCACGGCCGCGCAGTCCCGAGTGGTCGCCGAGGTGCGCGCCTATCTGACCGCGCAGACCGGAGCGGACCCGATCAGGGCGCTGCCCGCCGTCAGGGCCCCCGGCCAGTGGCCCGGTCAGTCCGGGTTCAGCCACATCATCGCGCTGTTGTACATCATCACGATCCTCGCGTTCGCCTCTGCCCTGTTCCTCATCTCGGCCACGATGAACACCCTCATCGCCGAGCAGGCCGGCGAGATCGCCATCCTCAAGACGGTCGGCGGCCGGCGACGGCAGATCGCCGGCATCACCGTGCGCACCGCGGCGATGCTGGGCACTGCGGGCGCGGTCATCGGCACCATTCTCGGCATCGCCATCGCCTACCTGCTGGCCGGCTACTTCGCCGTGAAGCTCATCGACGTGTCGTTCGGCTTCGCCATCTCGGTCCCCATAGTCGTGGCCGGCCTCGTGCTCGGCCCGGCGCTCGCCGTGGCCGCGTCGCTGCCCGCCCTGCGCCGCGCGCTGCGCAGGCCCGTGGCCGAGACCCTGGCCGGCGCGGGCACCAGCGGATTCGGCTCCGGCTGGCTCGACCGCCTGGCCGCGCGCAGTGGCCTGCTGTCCGGGGCCAGGGTGCCCGGCAGCCTGCGGATGGGAGTCCGCAACGTGCTGCGGCAAAAGCGCCGCAGCGCGGCCACGATCGCCCAGGTCGCTATGGCAGCCGGGCTCGCGATCGCCTTCCTCGCCCTAGGCCGGTCGGTAACCGCCGTCATCAGCCAGACCATCGGCAAGCTGCACTTCAGCGTCGGCGTCGGGATGGCATCGACCCGCAGCGCGCGGCCGTTCGGCAGCCGGGCGCTCGCTGTCGCCGCCGCCACGCGCGGCGTCACCGGAGCCGAGCCGGTCGAGACCAGTTCCGTGCAGTACAACGGGCAGACCTATACGGCGTGGGGCCTGGGCACCCATCCCTTCTACGATTACCGGCTGAGCGCGGGTCACTGGTTCACCGCCGCCGAGACCGCGACCGGTGCCCGCTCCGCCGTCCCGCCGGTAGTGCTCGGGCCCGCCGTCGCCCGCGCCACCGGCGCCCGGGCCGGGCAGATCCTCACCTTCACCCTGGCCGCGGGGCCCACGAGGGTGAAGGTCATCGGGATCGACACCGGCCAGACCAACGCGGGCGACACCGTCTACTTCCCGCTGCCCGTGCTGGAACGCCTGGACGGCGGGCCGGGTACCTCGGACTCGATCTGGCTCGCCACCGCCAGCAGGGCGCACGCCGCCATCGACCGGGTGACCACCGCCGCGGCGAACCGGCTGGCCGTCGCCGGGTACCCGGTCAGCACCACGAAGGTCTACGTCACCGAGGCGCAGATCACCGCCGCCGATGCCGGCATCCTCACCATCGTGGAGATCCTGGGCCTGGTGGTGGTGGCCATCATGCTGATGGGCCTGGTCAGCGCGCTCAGCATGGGCGTCATCGAGCGCACCCGGGAGGTCGGTATCCTGCGCTGCGTGGGCGCCAGGGCCAGGCACATCCGGCGGGTCTTCAGCGTGGAGGCGGTGGTCCTGGCCGCTGTCGGCTGGGTGTTCGGGGTCCTGCTCGGCTGGCTGATCTACGAGGGGCTGCTGGCGCTCCTGCTCCACAACGCCGCTGTCAGCCTGCCGCAGGACTTCCCGCCGGCCATCCCGCTGATCACGCTCGCCGGCGTCCTCGTGCTCACGCTGCTCGTGATCCGCGGGCCGCTACGCCGCGCTACCCGGATCCAGCCTGGCACCGCCCTTCGGTACCAGTGATGATCCACCTGATCATGTGGCTCATCAGGAAGCTGCGGCGCACCACGTCCCCGGCCGAGACGCCGGACGCGGCATCCGGGCGGGACGAGCCTGCCGCCGGTGGGCAGGGTGAGCGCCTCGTGACTTCGGGTCTCGTGACTACGGTGGCGGCATCGGTGGCGAACCGAAGCGCCCCGGCGATCTCCGTCCGCGGCCTGAGCAAGCGCTTCGGCGACCGGGTCGCGTTCCAGGACGTTTCCTTTGAGATCGGCTACGGCGAGGTCTTCGGCTTCCTCGGGCCGAACGGTGCCGGGAAGACGACGACCGTGCGGACGCTCAGCACGCTCATCGCGCCGACTTCTGGCTCGGCGACGGTCGCCGGAATCCCGCTGGCGCCGGAGAACGGGGTGGAGATCCGCCGGCGGATCTCGGTCATGCCCGAGTCGCCGGGCCTGTACCTGCGCCTGAGCGTGGCCGAGAACCTCGATTGCTTCGCCGACCTTTACGAGGCGGCCGACCCCGGCGATCGCATTGACCGTGCGCTCCGCGCCGTCAACCTGGCCGACCGGGCCCGCGATGCCTGCGGCTCCTTGTCCAAGGGCCTGCGCCAGCGGGTCGCCCTGGCGCGCGCGCTGCTCAGCGACCCCGAAGTGCTGTTCCTTGACGAGCCGACCGCCGGCCTGGACCCGGTCGCCGCCCGCGACGTCCACGAGCTGATCGACGAGCTCCGGCGCGGCGGCGTCACGATCTTCCTTACGACGCACCGCCTGGAGGAGGCTGAGCGTCTTTGCGACCGCGTCGCGATCCTGAACACGACGTTGCGCATGATCGGCCGGCCCGACGACCTGCGCGAGCAGATGTTCGCCAAGACGCTCACGGTCAGGACCCTCGCCCCGCTGCCTGACCCCGGCCGCGTATTCGACGGCCTCCCAGCCGTCGACGGCTGGCAAGCCGACGGCACCGCCGCCTACGTGCTCGCCGTCTCCGACCCGGTCGTCGCCGCGCCCGCCACCACCCGGGCTCTCGTCCAGGCGAGCGCCGACGTGCTGTCAATCGGCGAGTCGCGCCACTCGCTTGAGGATGTCTACCTCGAGCTGGTCAACGAGGATGCGGAGGTGCGCCGGAAATGAGCATCAGCAGGAGGCGCGTCCGGGCCATCTACCGCAAGGAGCTCCGCGAGTACCGGCGTAACCGCTCCATCGTCGCCGGGATGGCGATCCTCCCGCTTATCTTCCTCCTGCAGCCCCTGATCACGGTCTTCAGCCTGTCCGCCTCGGCGGCCAGCCAGCTCGCGGGCCGCCATGAGCTGCTGTACCTGCTGGCCATCCCGGCGCTGGTGCCCGCGACGATCGCCGCATTTTCGGTCGTCGGGGAGCGCCAGCAAGGCACGCTGGAGCCGGTGCTCACGACACCGGTCCGCCGCGAGGAGTTCCTGCTCGGCAAGGCATTGGCGTGTTTCGTCCCTTCGGTGGCGATCTCGTATGCCGTCTACGTCTTCTTCCTGGCCTGCGTCGAGATCTTCGGTCAGCCGGCCGTGACATCGGCGCTTGTCCGAGGCCCGGATCTGCTCGCCCAGCTGATCTTCACCCCCCTGCTGGCCGGCTGGTCGATCTGGGTCGGCGTGGCGATCTCTACCCGGGCCAGTGAGGTCCGCGTCGCCCAGCAGCTCAGCTTGCTCGCGAACCTTCCTTCGGTCGCGGTGACAACGCTCATCGCGTTCAACGTGATCCACGCCACGCTCGTCGTCGCCATCGGCGCCGCCGTGGTGCTGCTGGTCCTCAACCGGCTCGGCTGGCGGCTCACGTCGACGATGTTCGACCGCGAACGGCTCATTACCGGTACCAGGTGATGAGGCAGGGCCGCCGCCACGGCCCCTGGTGCCGGGCGATTTGCCGCCCAGACCCCCGCCGAGGGCGCCGAGTCCGGCGCCGAGGAACGGTGCGAGCAGTAGAGCGACCAGGGGCGCCTGACCCGCTTGGCCGATGCTGAGTTCCACCCAGTACTCGTGCCGCAGGCCCGGCGGGATCCCGGTGTTGCCGGGGTCGCAGGTTTCGCACCCGCCGCCTGGCGGCGGCGGGGGGTTCTGGAGCGGGACGTGGTGCGGGAACAGCGCGATGGTGGCCGAGGTGAGCACGGCCAGCAGCAGGGCAGCCGTCGCCGTGGCGCAGCTCGCGGCCAGGCAGCCCTGCCGGAAGGGGTTCGGGACGCCTGGCCGGGTGGCCAATCGCGCGGCCAGGAAGCCGGTCGCCAAGGGTAGCGCCAGCGAGACCAGCCCCCACAGGCTGCCCAGCGAGCTTTCGGGGTCGAAGGGGAAGAAAGGTATGAAGCCAGAGCCGAGGGGCGCGAGCGCGTACAGCACGCCGGCGGTGGCCGCACCGAGCCCGATGCCGATCGGCAGGGCCGGGCAGGTGAGCCGGATGCGCTGGGAGGTCAGGATGAGCAGCCCGGCCAGGTAGCCGGCGATGACCAGCAGCAGCAAGATCTGGAGGGCCCACACGGGGGGAATGACCGGGAAGTAGGCGCCGAGCTTGCTGCCGTTACGGTCCTTCACGGCTTTGGCGGCAATCAGCGCGAGCACCATCGCGTAACCGCCTGCCCGCGCCGCCCGCGGTGCCCAGCCGCCGCGCGCCGGCCCGAAGTACCGGCGCACCACCCACGGCAGCACGGCCAGCAGCACCACGGTGCCAGTCACGTACACCCGGTTGAGCAGTGTGGCCGAGTTCGATGACGCGCCCGGCCAGCCGACCCACGCCAATCCCACTGCCCCGGCGGCGAACGCCAGCGCCCGTATGACCGTGCCCAGCACGACCTCCCGCGCCACCATCCACACCCCACCGCCCAGCCAGGCCACCCGAGCTGATCCCGCCGGAACCTCACCCGCCTCAGCCAGCACGGCCTCTGCCCACTCCCGACGGGCCGCCGGAAGCAGCCCGGCTGAGCGCCCCAGCAGCCCGGCCAGCATCCGCGTGACCCGGCCCATCACGCCCCCTCCTCCGCCACCCGGCGCCTGCCCGCCACGGCCGCGCTACGGCGCGCCGCCGCTGCCTGTTCGGCCAGCGCCGCCTTCGCCCGGGCCACGCCGCCGGGGGTCAGCCGGTACAGGTGCCGACGCGGCCGCCCGGCCGGCTGCCCCTCCTCCCAGCGCGCCTCGACCAGGCCACGATCAGCCAGCCGTATCAAGATCGGGTACAGGCTGCCCGACTTCAGCCCGGTCTCCTTCGCGATCCCGTAACCATGCCGCCACCCCGCCGGTTCCGAGCACAGCACCGCAAGGACCGACAGCGTCTGCACGGAAAACCCGGAACCCCCAGTCACGGCAACGAACTCTACCTAGGTAGAGCGCGGCTGTCCACCGCCCAGACCGAACTTGGGGTCATGCCTGCCCGTGGGCTGGTGACAGGCCAGATCGCTGTGTCCCATTTGCCTGGTCCGCCCGCCTGCCGCCCGGGAGCAAGCGGCAGGGTCGCCGGTTATGGTCGATGGGGCTGCTGAGGCAGCCGGAGACGGCATACCGTCCAGGAACTGGCCGATCTCTACCGCAGCGCACGACGGACGCGCGCCGGCAGATAGTGCTCCGGCGGTCCCCGCTGTTGCTATGGGCGTGCTGGTGGCCAAGGATAGTAATGCCTAGATGTGGAGGTGGGCTCTCGCACATGCCGGATCTGCGGGTGGCGCACTTGCACCCTCTGCGGTGGCTCGGCCAGCGCGACCGTGGCTTCGCCGCACTGCGCCGCGCCACCCGGACAGCGATCATCATGCCGGCCATGTTCGCCCTGGGCGACAAGGTCATCGGCAACCCGCAGTTGGCCACGTTCGCGGCGTTCGGGTCTTTCGCGATGCTGCTCCTGGTCGACTTCGGCGGACCCATGGCGGAACGGCTCCAGGCGGAGGCAGCGCTCGCCGTGACCGGCGGGGTGTTCGTCTGCCTTGCCACGCTGGCCTCGCGGACCGCGTGGCTCGCGGCCGTGGCGATGGCGGTGGTGGGGTTCGGCGTGATCTTTGCTGGTGTGGTCAGCTCGGTGCTGGCCGGGGCGACTACGGCGCTGCTGCTGGCTTTCATCTTGCCGGTGTCGCTGCCCGCTCCGGCGTCGGCCGTGCCGGACCGGCTGGCCGGCTGGGGGATGGCCGGAGGCGCCGCGCTGGTTGCGACGGCGCTCTTGTGGCCTGCGCCAGCGCACGACCGGCTGCGTAGTGCCGCGGCCGTCGCCTGCCGGGCGCTGGCCGCCCGGTTGCACGCGGGGATCGCGTACCTGCTCAGCGGCATGGACGAACAATTCGCGCTGGCCCGCGATCACGCGGCTGCGCAGGCAGACCAGGCAATCGAGGCGCTGCGCAGTGCCTTCCTGGCGACGCCCTACCGCCCAACCAGGTTGAGCACTCCCGCTAGGACGACCGTGCGCCTGGTAGACGAGCTGAACTGGCTGAACAGCATCGTCATTCAGCCTGGGCTCCACCGCGACGGCGTCAACCGCGCAGCGCTGGGAGTCAAGGAGGCCGCGGCCGTGGTTCTCGATCGCGCTGCGGATCTCCTCGACGCCACGGGCGGGAGCAGCGATGAGCTCGACGCCGCGCTGACCGAACTGGCTGCTGCGCACGCGAAGGTGCAGGAGGGCCTGACAGCCGACCTGCCTGTCCGGACTCTGCGGCCGGCGGGTGACCCGGCCGCGGGCGGCCCGCCGGCCGAGCCTGAGCCTTCGGCCAGCGACCCGGCCGCGGGCGGGAAGCCGGTCAGCGAGTTCATCACCTCGCTTGACCCCGCCTTCCGTGCGGAGGAGCTGAGCTACGCGGTCTCGCTCATCGCGCGCAACGTCGAGCTGACCGCGGCCGCCGAGCGACGGAGCTGGCGAGAGAGGTGGCTTGGCCGCCAGCCCGAGGGTGTGCCGGGGACGCTGTCGGCGGCGCGGGAACGGATGACCTCCTACCTCGATCCGCATTCGGTCTGGTTGCACAACAGCTTGCGTGGTGCCGCCGGGCTGGGGCTGGCGGTGCTCGCCGCAAGGCTGACCGGGGTCCAGCACTCGTTCTGGGTGGTCCTCGGCGCGCTGTCGGTACTGCGCTCGAATGCGCTGAACACCGGGCAGGAGGCCGTTCGCGCCTTGCTCGGCACGGTAGCGGGTTTCATCGTCGGCGCGGCCCTGCTCGTGGGGATCGGCACGAACACCACGCTGCTGTGGTTCCTGCTGCCGCTGGCGGTATTTCTCGCCGGGGTCGCTCCATCGGTCATCTCGTTCGCTGGGGGGCAGGCGGCGTTCACGCTCACACTGGTGATCCTGTTCAACATCATCCAGCCGACCGGGTGGCGCGTCGGCCTGGTGCGGATCGAAGACGTTGCCATCGGGGTTGGCGTCAGCCTGGTCGTGGGTGTCCTCTTCTGGCCGCGGGGCGCGGCGCCCGCGCTCCGCCGGGCGCTGGCGGAGGCGTACGCCGACGGGGCGAGCTACCTCGCCAGCACGGTGCGATACGGGATGTCACGCGGCGACCCGAGCACGCCCGCACCCCCCGCCCTGGCCGGCGACGCTGCCAGGGCCGCTGCGGCATCGCGCCGGCTCGATGACGCGTTCCGCACATACCTGGCCGAGCGCGGTGCGAAACGGCTCCCGCTTGCCGATATGGCCGGGCTGGTCACCGGGGTCGTCGGACTGCGTCTGGAGGCCGACGCGGTACTGGACCTCTGGCGAGGCGACGGCCAGGCGGGCGGCGATGTGGCCGCCGCACGCCGTGAGATTCTGGGTACGGCTGACCGCGTCACGGACTGGTACGACGGTCTCGCGAGCACCATGATCACCGGCGGTGAGCTCCCCCAGCCGCTCGCTCAAGACAAGGCCGCCGACGGCCGCCTGGTCCGGGCCGTGCGCCGCGACCTACTCGGTGACGACGGCAGAGCCAGCGCCACCGCGGTCCGGACGATCTGGACCGGCGATCATCTTGACGTCGTCCGCCGCCTGCAGGCAGCCATCATCTCACCGGCGCACGCCACTGCCGGGCAGCCGACGGGCGGCCGCATGATCCCGCCGCTTCCCAGGCGATTCCTGGCGCTACTCCGGTAATCCGGGCTCGCCGCGGCGACCGATCGTCGCCGTGCCTACGCGCGGATGATCGATGTCATGAGCGTGGACCTCGCGGCGCCGACGGCGCTGGATCCGTTCGCTCGGCGAACCGGTCACTGTTCGCGCGCAACGCGCTGGACCAGATCCTTCCAGCCTCGGCCGAGGCGTTCGGAGACTTGCGGACGGGTTTGGGTAAGGATGGCGGATGACAGGTAGAGCAGTAGCGGGCCGTCCAGGGCCGCGGTGAGCTGGGTGGCCAGGACGTCCAGGTCGGCAGGGCCGAGGTGCATCTCGCCGAGCAGGAACCGGATGTGTTCCCGCGACATGGGCGTCTGCGATCCGGCTGGCACCTGTTGTCTGCCGTCCAGCGTGGCACGCGCGATGTCGCGGTGGCTGATCAGGAAGTCGATCCTGGCGCGGCCGTAGGCGATCAGGCGGTCCAGCGGCGGGGCGCCAGGGCCCAGCGGCGGAGGCCCGGACAGAACGTGCTCCTGGAAGTTGCGCTCGTCGTCGTCCAGTAGCGCCTGGAAGATCCCCGCCCGGGTGCCGAACCGGCGGAACACCGTTCCCTTGCCCAGGCCGGCCCGTTCGGCCAGCCCGTCCATGGTGAGCTTGTCCGTCCCCTGCTCGTCCAGGATCTTGCGTGCCGTGGCCAGCAGGAGCCGCCGGTTGCGCGCGGCGTCGGCGCGCTCGGCGGGCGGCGATCCCCAGGTCACCGGCTGGTTCATGAGCCCCACCATACGGCCGGAATATAACCGGGGTAAAGTCCGCTTACTTCCCCAACGTCGACCTGTCGCCAAGGAGGAACCAGCCATGAGCTCGACCACCACGCCCGACCGCTTCACCACGCTGCCCGACGAGCAGACTCTCGCATCGACCGCCACCGCTCTGGAAGAGCACGGATTCAGCGTTGAAATCGTCAGTAACCTCGACGCCGCGCGCGAGGCTGTTCTTGCTCGCATTCCGCAGGGCTCCTCGGTGATGACCAACACGTCGGTGACGCTGGCCGAGACCGGTATCGCGGATGCGATCAACGATGGCGGACCGTATGAGTCGGCGCGCAACGCCATGTTCGCGCTCGACTTCACCACCCAGGCGCAGAAGATGAAGGCGATCGGCGGCCAGCCCGATTACGCCCTCGGCAGTGTCCATGCGGTCACCCGCGACGGGACTCTGGTCATCGCGTCGGCGTCGGGCAGCCAGCTCGCTTCCTACGCCTGGGGCGCGGCCAATGTCATCTTCGTGGCCGGCGCGCAGAAGCTCGTCCCCACCCTCCAGGCAGCGCACGAGCGGATCTACCAGCACAGCCTGGTACTCGAAGACGCACGCGCGATCGCTGCCTACGGGCAGCACAGCTCGGTCGGGAAGATCCTCGAGATCCACCAGGAGCTGCCCGGCCGCATCCACATCGTCCTCGTCCGCGAGGTGGTCGGGTTCTGATGAACGAAGCAGGCAGGCTGGCGGTGCTGGGGCGCGGGCCACGCCCGGCTGGTCATCGCCCAGCGGCCCGTCAAGGCCGGTTACCCGGTACCCATCGCCACATGCGAGCGCGGGGTGGGAACGCACCCGGGTCCTTGCTGGGGTCGCCGCGGCCGGGTCCTTGCTGGGGTTGCCGCGGCCGGGCTGTCATCTCGTCGTGCCTGGCTGTCTGCCTGCGGAGTGCGCCCCGGTCCTGTGCGCGGATTGGGTTTCGGCGCCGAGGAATGCCTCGACCACGGGCGCCAGGTCTCCGGCCCGGGTGACCAGGTCAAGGTGGCCGCCGTGGTAGATGCTCAGCTCGCTTCGCGGTATCAGCCGGTGCAAGATCCGCGCATTGAGCAGCGGGATGATGGGGTCGTCGTCGCCGGCCAGGATCAGGGTGGGCTGGCGCACCAGCGGCAGCAGCGGCAGGCTCGTCCAGCCGGCAGTCGCCAGAAGCTGGTAGTGGTAGCCCCTGGTCGTTACGGGGCGTGTCGTGGCGTGCAGCAACTCCCGGGCAAGCTGATGATCGTCGCGCACGCTGCCGCCATAAAGCTCACCGGCGATGCCGGGCGCATAACCGTGACCGCGGTGGCGTCGCGGCGTGAGCATGCGCAGCAGCGCGCACGGGTGGCCGGGAACCATCAGCGCCCCTGGCGAGGTAGCCACCAGTACCAGCCGGCGCACCCGCGGTGGGCATCGGATGGCGAATTGCTGCGCCAGGCCGCCGCCCCAGGACATGCCCAAGACATCGGCCTGCTGATGGCCGAGCTGGTCGAGCAGGCCGCTCAGCAGCGGCGTCAGCGTCCACAGATGGTAGGGAACCACCGGGGCGGGAGATCCGCCGATACCCGGCAGGTCGAACCGGATGACCTCGCGCCGCGGGTCGAGTGCGTCAACGAACGGCTGCAGCAGCTCAAGGCTGGCGCCGATGCCGTTGCACAGCAGCAGCGGAGGCCACTGCGGGCTCCCGCCCCGCACCGCCACCCGCAGGGACCGGCCCCGGGCGGTCACAGTCCGCATCTGGCCGCCCGCGGCGCTGTGCTGCGGCCGACCGTTGGCCTGGGCGGGCAGACCGCCCGGCCGCCCGCTATTGCGTGTTCCCTCCGGCGGGGTGAGTCCGTGGTCATGGAAACATGTTCCCCGTGCGGCACGCCGCGGCGCCAGCCCCGCCGCGGCTTGGACGGCCGGGATGACGGTACCGCGTGGTCAGCGTGAATCGGCCGCCCGGACCCCGTCGCCGGCGACCACGCTGTCGATCAGCGGCGGACTGGCCGCTGGCGCGGCGCTGGCCGCCTGTGCCGGGTTCCGGAGCTCTGCTAGCCGGCGCCGGGATGGCAGCAGCAGGACCGCCACCAGCGCGCCGATCCCGAACAGCGCCGCGGATACGGTGAAGGCCGCGGTGTAGCCGTGCACCGCGGCCGTGACCGGGGCCAACGGTCCGGCGTGGTGCACGGCGAGGTAGCTAGTGGTCGCGGTGAGCGCCACCGTGCTCAAGGCCGCGGTGCCGATCGAGCCGCCCACCTGCTGCATGGTGTTGACCAGTGCCGAGGCCACGCCCGAGTCCTGCCGGGAAACCCCGGCGGTGGCGGTGTTGATGGCGGGCGAGAAGATCATGCCGAAGCCCAAGCCCATGGCTACCAGCGCCGGCACGATGCCGACTGCGTAGCTTGAGGTCACGGTGAGCTGGGTCAGGTAGGCCATCGCGCCGCCGCCGAGCAGCATGCCGGTCACGATGAGGGCCCGCGGCCCGACCCGGGGCAGCAGCACGATGCTGGAGGTGTTGGAGGCGAGCAGGATGCAGGCGATCATCGGCAGGAAGGCCAGCCCGCTGGTCACCGGGCTGTAGCCCTTGACCTGCTGGAGGTAGTAGGTGAGGAACAGGAAGACGCCGAAGACCGCGATCCCGGTGAGCCCGACCGAGATGTAGGAGCCGCCCCTGGCCCGGTCCAGGATCACCCGCAGCGGCAGCAGCGGGTGACTGACCCGGCGCTCGGCGAGCGCGAACATGACCAGCAGGATCACCCCGGCGGTAAGCGAGCCGATGGTCAGGGCGGCGGTCCAGCCGGCCAGTTCGGCGCGGGAGAACCCGAAGACGATGAGGAACAGCCCGGCCGAGGCAAGCACGGTTCCGGCCCAGTCCATCCGCGGACGGCTGTCCGGCCGGTTGGTCCGCATGTAGGCCAGGGCGCCGGCTATGGCGACCGCGGCGAAGAACAGGTTGACGTACAGGCACCAGCGCCAGGAGAAGTACTGGGTGAGGACGCCACCGAGGATGAGGCCCACGGCCCCTCCGCCGGCCGCGACGGACCCGAAGACGCCGAATGCCCGGCCGCGCTCGCGCGGGTCGTGGAAGGTGCTGACCAGGGTGCCCAGGGCGGCAGGCGCGAGAATGGCGCCGAACGCGCCCTGCAGGGTCCGGGCGGTCACGAGCATGCCGAACGACGTGGCGGCGCCGCCGAGTGCCGATGAGATGGCGAACCCGGCCAGGCCGGTGATGAAAACCCGCTTGCGGCTGAACATGTCGCCGAGCCGGCCGCCGAGCAGCAGCAGGCTGCCGAACGCCAGGGCGTAGGCGGTTACCACCCACTGCCGGTCGCTGTTCGGGAAGCCCAGGGCGTGCTGAGCCGATGGCAGGGCGATGTTCACCACGGTGGCGTCCAGCACCACCATGAGCTGGGCCACGGCCACGATGACCAGTATCAGCCAGCGATGATCGTTTTCCGCGGAACGCCGGCGGCCAGCGACTGGTGCAACCGATGACATGGCGAGCTATACCCCCAGGGGAGAAACGTGACTGGTGCGGGTCGTGATGGCCGGACGGGAACCGGCGGTCATGCCGGGATCGCCGACGCGGCGGTCAGCCGCTGCGCCGCCTCGTCCAGGCTGTCGAGCACCCGGAGCAGGGCCGCCAGGTCCGCCTCGTTCAGCGCACCGAAGATATCGGTGAGCAATCGCAGCCGGGTGGCGTTCGCCACGTCCAGGCCGGCCTGACCGGCGTCGGTGATGGCCACCAGCTTGGCGCGGCGATCTATGGGGTCCGGCCGGCGCTCGGCCATGCCGAGGCGCTCCAGCCCGTCGACGATGTCGGTGATGGAATGCGGGGACAGCCCGAAATCGGCCGCCAGCACGCTCTGCCGGACCGGCCCACGCTCGCGCAGGCGCAGCAGCACCTTGGTCCGGGCCAGCGACAGGCCGCACCCGCTCATCTCGTCATTGACGGCCCGGAACATCCGGTGATGGACCTCGAGATACCGGTCACCCACCTGATCAGGCGTGATCATCGCTGCCTTCCTGCCACATACTGACGCGGGCCCGCTTCACGCTGCCGGGGCCACGCTGATGACTGTCATAATGAGGTTCCTCACGAATTTATTCCTCCGCCGCGGTGATTTCGATTTCGGGCAGCAGGACCAGGCCCCCGCAGACGCATGCACGCCAGTGACTGTCGGCTCGGTTATCTTGAAGACACACCGAACGAACATTCGATAGGTAGCCCGAATCTTCAGCCTGGTGCGCGCACCTTAGAGCTCGCTGAGCGCCCGTCTGTAGGTCAGCAATCCGCGTTCTACCTCGGCGAGGACCACTCGCACCTTGTCATCGCCTTGCTCCGCAAGCGCTGCGGCCAGGTGTTGTCCGAGCCGGTCGAGATCCTCGCCGACGACACGGCGTACGTCCTCGTCGCTCGCGGCTCCATGCCAGGAGTGCGGCGGCGTCCGGCCAGCCGGGGTCGACATGTTCGCCAGCGGCGACACGCCGAGTGCCTGGTCCTGGTCTGCGAGCAACCGGGCCCACGTTCTCAGATCGTCGAAGAGCCGGTCGAGTACCGCGTGCAGGGCGTGCGTCTCGGGAACCCTTCGGTGAGCCTGCCTCACGTCCAGGACCGCATCGATGACTTCGCTGAGCACCTGGTTGAGGGCGGCCACCGGATCGTCACGCCGGGGCTGGCTCACGCCAGCGCCGAAGCGGGCCGGCGGCCTGCGCAGGCGCCAGGCCGAGCCACTGGATCACGCCATCCCACGCCGCGGGACCTTCCTGTCTGCGACATCGGGCTCCTCTCGCCCGGCCAGTCTCGATGAAACCGCTCGGCGAACCAACGAGGTACTGATACACAAAGCGTACCGAGACGAACCCTGCCTCGGCGGCGATCGCGGCCGCCTCACACCATGGCCGGCACGTCACTCGTCGGCGTTGGATGCCAGGCTCTCGGTGAGCGGGATCACGTCGATCACCTGCTCCATCGTCTTATCTGCGACCTCGCCCCATTTCTCGTACGGATCGCCCTTCGCATGATCTTCGAAGGCCGCCCGGTCCTTGTAGGCCTCATAGAGATACACCACGCCGGGTTCGGCCTCCCACACATCGAATCGCCACGTCCCGGGCTCACTCGCCTTGGCCACCTCGGTGTCCCAGCGCAAGTACTCAAGCAACTCCGATCGCTTCCCGGGTTTGACCACGATCCTCGTGAGCATTCCGTACATAAGACCCCTCCAGGCTCCACCGGGTGTGCTCACCCCACTCACGATTGTCGCCCCTGACCAGGTGACCTGCCGTCACCGGTCCCGACGATTCACCACCGAGATCACCGGGACCATGTGCTGCCAGGTCACCCCTGTCACGGGCGAGGCGGGACGTGGCTGGGCACCGGCCCTGACCCAGGTCAGCCCGTATTCAGGATGGGAACTGCTCGAACGTGCCCGGCTACGACGCTTCAGGCCGGCCAGGAGGCGTTCTAAGGACTCAGGCCAGGGCATATGGGAGTAAGCGGCCCGGATCGCAGACCAGGGTTCCGGCCGGGGTCTTCACCGGGCGACCACGCTGCAGGCGGCCAACTTGGATGACAGGACCAAACTGCGCGGTAGTGGCGCGTGCCACTTTTGACCGCTGGGAGGACCAAGATGGCGAGGGGCGATAAAGAACATCGCGTGGTCATCGAGGTCGAGGGCTCGCACGTGGTCATGATCTCTCAGCCGCAGGCGGTGACCGACCACATCCTGAAGGCGGCACAGGCCATCGCCGGCTCACCGGTAGACGGCCAAAAACGCGCTATCCGAGACGAGCGAGACGGGAATGGCAACGATGAAACCGGCCGCCAGTACCTCGTTTGGCCCCCTCAAGCAGGTCGATGCCGGTCGCCTGAATGTCGGCTATGCCGAAGCCGGCCCGGCCGGGCGCGCCGTCATCTTGCTGCATGGCTGGCCTTACGACATTCACAGCTATGCCGATGTCACGCCGGCGCTGGCTTCGGTGGGCTACCGGGTCATCGTCCCGTTCGTCTGCGGTTATGGGACCACCCGCTTTCTTTCCGACGGCACGCCCCGTAACGGCCAGCAAGCCGCGCTGGCCGCCGATGTCATCGCTGCGGTCCGGCCCGAGCGCTGCAAGGCTCTGGTCTCGGTCAGCGGGTACCTGATCGGCAGCCAGGCCGCCAGCAAGGCGCCGCTGCCGCCGCGGGCCGAGCTTGCCTGGTGGTACCAGTGGTACTTCGCCACCGACCGCGGCCAGGCAGGCTACGGCAAGTACCGGCGCGAATTCAGCAAGCTCATCTGGCAGCTCGCCTCACCGAAGTGGGCCTTCGACGACGCGACGTTCGCGCGCAGCGCGGCCGCCTTCGACAACCCCGATCACCTCGCGATCGTGATCCACAATTACCGCTGGCGGATCGGCCTGGCCGCGGGCGAGCCGCAATACGACGACCTGGAACGGCAGCTCGCCGAGTTCCCGGCGATCGCCGTGCCCACCATCACCCTCGAGGGCGACGCCAACGGCGCGCCGCACCCCGAGCCCAGCGCCTACGCCGGCAAATTGTCGGGCAAGTACGAGCACCGGACGATCACAGGCGGCGTCGGGCATAACCTGCCCCAGGAAGCCCCGCAGGCCTTCGCCCAGGCGATCGTCGACCTCGACGACTTCTAACTACTGAAGACTTCGCCGCCAGCGCCCTGCGGCGCGTCCCAACCAAGGGGAAGGCAAGGCTATGAGGATCGACGGATCGGTCGCCCGGCAGGCCTTCTACGCCGTCGAAGCCGGCCAGGTCGAGGTGCTCGCCGACGAGCGGACCCGGTTCGTCAAGGCATCGCTGTCACGTGATCATGAGCTGATCTACCCGCCCGTCCTGAAGTTCTGGGACGACGCGGTCAAGAGCGGCAATTAGGATGCCGCTCAGTGCATAAGACGCGCCGGTCATAACGGGCCAAACGGATAGACACGCAGGAGCGCAACGCCCTCCCATGGTGGTTCCGCCAGTCAGCGAACGGGCGTGGCAGCTGCCCGCTTGGTCATGGAGCCGAGCTTGCGGGTTGCGCCGGTCTGCTTGCCGGTCAGCCTGGCCTCGTCCGGCCACCGGGCGTCATAGGCCCAGCCGAGCTTCTCGGCCAGCCAGATCATTCGCGCGGCGATGTCGATCTGGCCCTTGAGCACGCCGTGGCGCGCGCAGGTCGGGTCGGCATGGTGCAGGTTGTGCCAGGACTCGCCGAAGGACAGGATCGCGAGCCAGGAGACGTTCCTGGATTTGTCGCGCACCTTGAATTCTTCCTTGCCGAACGTGTGGCAGATCGAGTTGATCGACCAGGTGATGTGATGCAGGAACGCGATCCGCACCAGGGTCGCCCAGAAAAACGCAGTCACCGCGCCCTGCCACGACATGGACCACAGTCCGCCGATGAGCGCGGGCGCGAGCAGGGAGACGGCGACCAGCCCGGGGAACCACCGGGAGATCCGCACGACGTCAGAGTCCGCGAGCCAGTCCGGGCAAAACTTCTCCTCCGAGGTAACGTCCCCGTCGAACAGCCAGCCGACATGCGCGAAGACGAGGCCTTTGCTCAGCGCCTTCCAGTCATTACCGAACCGCCATGGCGAGTGCGGGTCGCCCTCCTTGTCGCTGTACTTGTGGTGCCTGCGGTGATCGGCGACCCAGGTGATGACCGGCCCCTCGATGGCCAGGCTCCCGGCGACCGCCAGCGCGATCTTGAACCCGCGTACCGCCTTGAATGACCCGTGAGTGAAGTAGCGGTGCAGGCCCACGGCGATCCCGAGCCCGGAGATGTAGTAGAAGGCAATCGCGATGATGACGTCATGCCAGCCGAGGCCCCAGCCCCACGCCAGCGGCACCGCGGCGATCAGGGCGAGCAAGGGAACGGCCACGAACAGACCCACCAGGAAGCGCTCAAAGGCAGGGCGCGGCTCCGGCTCGATCTCCGGCCGGGGCACCTCAAGAGAGGGGGGCGCAGCGGTACGCGTCGCCGTGGCATCAGCAGTTGTCGTCATGGGATCCTCATTTGCCGGTGGCCGTGATGCAGATGGACGAGTGCCCCGCATACGCCGTGGTCCGGAGCCCATGCAAGATACGCTTACGTATCCGTAGCTTACCCCACCGTAGGTTGCGGGGTGCCCGCTCACGACGACCCGTTCAGGCCCTGGACGTGCGGGCGTAACACTGATCTCGAACGGAACCGCGTGTACATCTCGCGTAGACTCGAAGACACCCACTCCGAGTCACCAGGGGCCCGCCCGGAGGTACGCACGAGGACCAGGGCCTGCGACTCGCAGGGACTCGCGTGATCGTACTCAGCTCATGCGGTCGGCGGCGGGCGGTACCGCAGGGGAGAGATCATGACCGCGATCAAGGCAGTGAGCACCGCGCCTCGCCAGCGCGCCTCAGCGCAGAATGGCCTTCCTGAGCACGTGCCGTATGTGTACGGCCAGCAGACTCGCCGCAACACCTATGCCGCGCGCATAGCCCGGCGGAATG
>Ga0207664_10000392_pt1 | contig 31387 bp, 30 predicted proteins | sample LARL83metaG_FD_184349 | JGI IMG/M metagenome (GOLD analysis project Ga0207664, IMG submission 184349) | Corn, switchgrass and miscanthus rhizosphere microbial communities from Kellogg Biological Station, Michigan, USA - LAR L8-3 metaG... | ecosystem: Host-associated > Plants > Roots >... | reverse complement strand
CGTCCCGCCCGTCGTCGGGGCCGCGCTGCTCGGGCTGGACCAGGTAGCCGCGCCGCCCGGGGCCGGGGCCCGGCTCCGCGAGGCTTACCCGGCCCCGAAAGCGGTACGGGCCGGAACGTAGCGGGATCGCCGATCCCCAGGACCGGGTCCGTCCCCGCGGTCCGGCCGGATCCGAAGCGGAAGTCGAACTGAAACGCTCAGCATTAAGCGTTATCCGAACATGACCCTGTTCAGATAACGTAGAAAAGTGACCGCGGTTGCGAGCACGGTGCCGGCGTTCCGGCGCCGGCAGCTCATCCTCCAGGCCGTCAGAGCCGGCGATGGCGCCCAGGTGGCCGACCTTGCAGCGATCCTGGGCGTTTCGCATATGACGGTCCGCAGGGACCTGGCGGCGCTCACCGCTGCGGGCCTGCTGACCCGGGTGCACGGCGGCGCGGTGGCCGCTGAGGAGGAACCGTCGTTCGGGGTGACGGAGGTAGAGCGGCGGGAGGCCAAGCAGGCCATCGGCCAGGCCGCGGCCGTTCTGGTGGAAGACGGCCAGACGATCATGATTGACATTGGCACGACCACGCTCGCGCTGGCGCAGCAGTTGCGCGGGCGGGAGCTGACCGTGATCACGAGCAGCCTGGCCGTGCTGCAGGAACTGCTCGGCGAGCCCGGCATCGAGCTGGTCGTCCTCGGCGGCGTGGTGCGGCGCAACTACCGCTCGCTGGTTGGCGTGCTGGCCGAGGACGCGCTGCGGCAGGTCTCCGCCGACGTGGCGTTCCTGGGCACCAGCGGGATCCGCCAGCCCGACCTCGCGGTCATGGACACGACGATGGCCGAGGTCCCGATCAAGCGCGGCATGATCGCGGCATCGCGGCGCCGGGTCCTGCTGGCCGACGCGGCGAAGTTCGCGATGGGCGGCACCATCCGAGTCTGCGGGCTCGCCGAACTTGAGGCCGTAGTGACCGATGCCGCACCCATAGCTGAGATCGCCGCGGCCGGCGTCGAGCAGGTACGCGCATAAACAGAAAGGCACTGAACTGGTGAAACTTGCGATCCTCGGCGGCGGTGGGTTCCGGGTCCCAATGGTGTACCAGGCGCTGCTCGCCGATCGGGGCCCACTCCGCGATACCGAGGTAGTGCTGCACGACTGCGACCCGGAGCGGCTGGCGGTGATGGGGTCGGTGCTGGCCCGGCTGGCCGAGCCATGGCCGGACGCGCCCCGGATCACCGCGGCCAGCGACCTCGACGCGGCCCTGGACGGCGCCGACTTCGTCTTCTCCGCGATCCGGGTGGGCGGGCTGGCCGGGCGCGAGCGTGACGAGCGAATCGCTCTTGACCTGGGTGTCCTCGGCCAGGAGACCACCGGCCCCGGCGGGATCGCGTTCGGGCTGCGGACGATCCCGGTCGCGGTGCACATCGCCGAGCGGGTCCGGCGGCTCTGCCCCAACGCCTACGTGATCAACTTCACCAACCCGGCCGGGATGATCACCGAGGCGATGCAGCGGGTGCTCGGCGAGCGGGTCATCGGTATCTGCGACACGCCGTCCGGGCTCGGCCGCAGGATCACCGCGGCGCTCGGCTTCGACCCCGCCGAGACCCGGCTCGACTACGTCGGGCTCAACCATCTCGGCTGGATGCGGGGGGTCATCTGCGGCGGAGCGGACAGGCTGCCCGACCTGCTGGCCGACGACGATGCGCTGGCCACCCTGGAGGAGACCGACATCTTCGGGGCGGACTGGATCAGGACGCTGGGCTGCATCCCGAACGAGTACCTGTACTACTACTACTTCAACCGCGACGCGATCACGGCCATCGCCGCCCAGGATGCCCCGCGCGGCGCCTTCCTCACCCGGCAGCAGAACAGCTTCTACGCCGCGGCCGCGGCGGCGCCGCAGCGCGCGCTGGCATTGTGGGAGCAGACGCACGCCGAGCGGCGCTCCCTGTACATGGCCGAGGCCAGGTCCGGCGGCCGGGGCGAGCCCCGCCCGCTGAGCGAGCGGACAGCCGGAGCAGACGGCCAGCCCGGCCCAGGTCAGCCGCCCGGCGGCGCCGGCGAGCCCGCCCAGCCTCCGGAGGGCGGCTACTCCGGCGTCGCGCTGGGCGTGATGCGCGCGATCGGCGGCGGCGAGCCGGCCACCATGATCCTTAACGTCCGCAACGGCGACGTGCTGGCGGGCCTGGATGCCGACGCCGTGGTGGAAGTGCCGACGGTGGTGGACGCGTCCGGCGTGCATCCGCTGCCGACAGCTGCCCCCGACATGTCGCAGCTCGGCCTGATGCAGCAGGTCAAAGCCGTCGAACGGCTGACGATCGAGGCGGCCACCACCGGGTCGGCCGACGCGATGCTGCAGGCGTTCGCGCTGCATCCCCTGGTCGACTCGATCTCGGTCGCCCGCCGCCTCGCCGCTGCTTACACCGTGGCGATGGGGGCGCGATGACAGCAGAGCTGGTCCGGGTGGCTCCGGTGACCTCGGGTGCGTCCGGCAGCCAGACCCGCCGCGCGGAACCGGTCACCGAACCGGACAACGGCGCGGCGCCGGGCCGGCTGGACCCGCCGGGCCAGGCGCAGCCACCCCTGGCCTCTCCGCTAGCTGACCCCTGTGCAGAGCGTCACCAGGTCAGCGTCAGCGGTGACGACTCCCGGCTCGACGTGTTCCTGTCCGGGATTGTGTTCATGGACGTGATCTTCACCGGTCTGCCGGGCACCCCGATCGACGGCACCGAGATCTACTCCCGCGGCCTGGGCTCGGCCCCGGGCGGCTGCGCTAACCTCGCCGTCGCCCTCAGCAGGCTGGGCCTGAATGTAGGCCTCGGGGCCGGATTCGGCGACGACATGTTCGGCGGGTACCTGTGGCGGACCCTGGCCGAGCAGGAGGGCATCGACCTCTCTTCGTCCCGCCGGCTGCCCGGCTGGCCGACCCCGGTCACGGTGTCGCTGTCGCATGGCACCGACCGCAGCCTGATCACCTACCGGGAACCGCTGCCAGACGGCCGACGGGATGAGCTCGTGTCCGGGCCGGTGCCGCCCGCGGCCACCTGCTTCGTCGGCCTGGACCGGGACATGCCGTCCTGGCTGTACGAGCTGCGCGAGTCCGGCGCGATCGTGTTCGCCGACGTCGGCTGGGATGGCACCGGCGAGTGGGCGGCCGCGGTGCTGGACGGGCTGGACCTGATCGACGTGTTCCTGCCGAATTCCGTCGAGGCCATGGCCTACACGCGCACGTCCTCGCCGCGGGGCGCGCTGCAGGCCCTCAGCTCGCGGGTGCCGGTGTGCGTGGTGAAGGACGGCAGCCGCGGCGCGATCGCCTGCGACGCCGCCACCGGGGAAGTGGTCAGCGCCCCGGCGATCCCGGTTCAAGTGCTCGACCCGACCGGCGCGGGCGACGTGTTCGACGCCGGATTCATCTTCGGCACGCTGGCCGGATGGCCCCTGGCCCAGCGGCTGAAGTTCGCCAACCTCTGCGCCGGGCTGTCGGTCCGGCACCGCTCCGGCTCACTCGGCGCACCGTGCTGGGGCGAGATCGCTGAATGGGGCGAGAACCCCGACGTGCCGCCCGAGATCCTGGCCGAGTACGGCTTCGTGGTGCCCTATATCCCCGACGCGGCCGTCGACAACGTGGTGCGGGCCAGCCCGACGGTCGGTTACGGCGCCTAGCGCCTCCTCGGCCCGGCTACCGTCAGACGCCCAGGTCACTGCGTAGCCCGGCGACGTGCCCGGCCGACTGTACCCCGTAGTACGCCCGCTCGACCGTACCGTCCGGGCCGATCACGAACGTGGACCTGATCACCCCGACGACCGGCTGGCCGTACATCAGCTTCTCGCCGTACGCACCGTAGGCCTCCAGCACCTTTCGGTCCGGGTCGGACAGCAGCGTGAAGGCCAGGTTCTCCTTCTTCCGGAACTCGGCCAGCGTGGCGGGGTCGTCCGGCGAGATCCCCAGCACCGTGATGCCGGCCGCGGTCAGGTCATCCGCGCTGTCCCGGAAATCGCCGGCCTGCCGGGTGCAGCCCGGAGTCATCGCGGCGGGATAGAAGTAGACGATCGCCCGCTGGCCGCGCAGCCCGGAGAGGCTCACCTGGTTCCCGTCCGCGTCGGTCAGGGTGAACTCTGGCGCCGGATCACCCGGCTCCAGCCGCTTGCCAGTCACGTCGCGCTCCTTTCCCGCCTGCGCTAGGACTAACCGTACCGGTGCCCCGCGAGGCGGCGTGGCCTGCGGGCCCGCGGCGGGCATAGGCTGGCAGACATGCCGCGCTATGAGTACCGCTGCCGCGCCTGCGGCGACACGTTCGAGCTGACCCGCCCGATGAGCGAGTCCGCCGATTCCTGCCGCTGCCCGCAGGGGCACGACGACACGGTGAAGCTGCTGTCCACCGTCGCGGTCGGCGGCCGGGCCGCACCGTCGCCCGGGCCGGCCGGGGGCGGGACAGGTGGCTGCTGCGGCGGCCAGTGCGGCTGCGGCCGCTGACCGGCGCCCGCCGGGCGACGCCCATGACTCGCACGGGGGTCAGGCCCGCGACCAGCACTGCCGCGCCGGGCCGGCGACCATGATCAGCCAAGACCGCCTCTACGCCGGCATCCGCGAGTCCACCGCGAGGCTGTCCGGCATCGTCGCCGACGAGGCCGAGACCCGTCCGATCCCGACCTGCCCGGAATGGACGCTGCGACAGCTGACCACGCACGTAGGGCGGGCCCAGCGCTGGGCGGCCGAGATCGTCACCCGCCGGTCCCGGGAGTTCATCGCGTTCCGCGACGTGCCGGACGGCCGGCTCCCTGACGACCCTGCGGCGCGGCCGGACTGGCTGAACGCGGGCGCGTCCCGGCTCATCGATGCGGTCACAGCCGGCGGCACCGACCAGGTATGGACGTTCTCCGGGATGCGCCCGGCAGGCTTCTGGGCGCGGCGGATGGCGCACGAGACGGCCGTCCACCTCGCGGACGCGGAACTGGCCGTCGGGCGGGAGACCGGGATGGACGCCGACCTGGCCGCAGACGGCATCGATGAATGGCTCTGGCTCACCGTCACCGACCCTGGTGACCAGCCGCTTCCGCTGCGCGAGGAGGGGCAGACGCTGCACGTGCACGCCACCGACGAGGGGCTGGACGGCGCGGGCGAGTGGCTGGTCAGGCGCACCGCATCCGGGCTTGCCCTCGAGCGTGGCCACGCCCGGGCCGACGTTGCCGTGCGCGGGCCGGCCGCCCCGATGTTCCTGGCGCTGCTGCGCCGCTTGCCGCTGACCGAACCCGGCGTGCAAGTGCTGGGCGACGAGGCGCTACTCGGCTACTGGCTGGAGAACACGCAGTTCTGACGGCTGCAGCACCCTGCCTGCCGTTCCTAAGGACTGCCCAGACCCCGGCTGCCTACGAGTGGGTCCAGTTCGTCGGCGAGCTGCCAGTGGTCACCGTCTGGCCCATGATCGGACCGCTGTTGCGTATCCGCAGCCAGAGCACGGTCTTCACATCGTTGAAGTCCCACTGGGAACACGCCGGGGGGTTTGCGCATGTAATGAACCATTGCTGGCTGGCGAACCCACTGCCGCCGTTCCCCGGCGGCTCCATCGTCACGTTCGCGCCGGAACTGGAGGACCGGCTGGTCAGGGCCAGCCCCCCGATCTCGAGAAGGTCCCCCTTCGGGCAGGCGAAAAGGCTCCACGAGGTCGTGCCGTTCTGGTTCGGCTTGAGGATCGCGGCCGAGCCGGAAGAGAGCTTGCTAGGTGTCCCCAGGTAGTAACTGATGCCATGCGAGGAGGAACTGAGGAAGTGGTTCCCGACGGGCGTGCAGCTGGCCCGGTGGATGGCCGTCGTGCCGGCGCTGGCTACGCCGCCGGCCAGGCTGCCTCCTACGGTGAGCAGCCCCGCCGCGAGCACGGAAACAAGACGCCGATGCACCACGATCCCCCTCCCCGGGCGCCAGACCCGCGACCGCAGCGGCGGCGCAGCCCAAGAAACCTAACCGGGCGGAGCAGAAGCCCGGCCCACGGCCGCGGCCAGTATTCCCGCTCCCCAATGATGCAAAACCCTCCCAGAACGAGAGCCCGTCCGGATACTTAGGCCCTGGTCAGTCCTCCACCAGCCCGGTGAGCGCCATCGTCAGGTAGCCGGCGATCTCGGCGCGCGGCTCGACCGGGCCGGATGCGGCCAGCCGGTGCTCGGCCCGGGATCCGACCCCGCCGCGGTCCGCGCTCTGGATCCGCAGCGCGCCGGTCCGCCCCAGCCTGCCGGGCCGGCGCAGCGTCGCCCGGATCGTCCCGCCTGCGGTCTCGATATCGGCCTGGCCGGAAGCGACGAGATCGGCCGCAGCCCGCTCGGCCGACTCGATGACGTAGTCCTCCACCCACGAGTGCGGGTGCTCGGTCGCGGCGGGCAGCGCCTCCAGCCGCGGATCCGCGATCAGCTCTTCGATCAGCTGGACCGGCCCGCCGACGTAGGTCCAGCTCAGGCGGATTTCCGAGGCCACGCACCAGGCGCGGTCGGCGGGCCACCACAGATTCGGCGTCTGGCCCGGCGAGCCGGCGAAGGCCAGCGCGGCATCGACCGGGCCGGTGTATAGCAGGTAGTCACGGCCGGGCAGGCGGACCCTGGGCCCGTACCTGACCTCCGGGGGCACCGGGTCAGGCAGCGGAATCAGTGGCTCCCCCGGCAGCGCCACGTACATCGCGGTGTCCCAGCCCCAGCCATCCCACATGCAGAACAGGCAGCCGTCCGGCGTGGGCGTGTATGGCCGCAGCAGATCGATGAGCGCTTCGGCGTAGGCCAGATCCAGGCTGCCCCGCTCGGGTCCCTGGCCGTTCCAGGGAGGCGGCCCGGCGGGCTGCTGCGGCGGCAGCGCGATCGAGTGGAACTGCGAGTCCGGGTGCAGCGACACGCCGCTCCAGCGCGCGATCTCGCTCCAGCGCACCGGCCGAGTGCCCCGGCCCAGGGACGCCCGGACCGGGTTCAGCAGCCGGGCATAGGCCGGGAAGCCCCGCGGGATCACGGAGGCGACCAGGCCGTGCTCGAACGGGGCCAGGGCCGCCGCGATCCAGTCGGCCGCCTCGACGGCCGTGCTCCACTGCGTCTGCGCCGCGGCGGTCTGCTCCACCTTCGGCACCCTATCCGGCCGGGGGCGGGTGCAACCGGCGATCGGGACCGCTGGCGTGCATGCCGGCCCGATCGGTCAGCCCGCCGGGCCGCCCGCTACCGACGCGGCCGCGGGTCAGGGCGGTCCACGTTCCAGTATCTGATCACCGACGGCATCCAGTAGTTGTCGTCGCGGGGACTCACCGAGAACCGGGTGATCACGCGCTGGCCGCCCTGCTGATCGCCATACAGCAGGTCGACCGTCACCGGCGTGCGGGACCTGATGGCCTCCAGCGCCGCCGTGAATTCCGGGTCGTCGTGATCACGGAATGCCGCCTGCCAGAACCCCGTGTCGTTCACTGGAATGTAGAGATCCCGGCCCTGCAGCCGGAATGTGTCGGGAGGCGGATGGGTCGTGCCCATGTCGGTCGCGCGCTGCGGGTAGAACCGCCAGCCGTGGATGACGGCCACGCCGCTGCCGGCGTTGTGCAATGACATGGCCAGGTAGACCGTCTCCTGGCCGTGGTCGCCGTCGGCGTCGCCCACCATCGAGCCGCCCGGGAGCTTGACCCAACGCTCGTCGCTAAACATGATCTTCTGCTCCGGGGCGTCGCGCCGTGACTGAATGAGCAGCGGGGCCAGCCCCGCTTGCAGTGACCTTTCCGCGGCGCGTGCGGTCCTGTTGCCCGAGCGGACCGCGGAGAACGTGGCCACGGCCAGCACGAGCGTCCCGGCCGCGGTGGCCAGCGACGCTACCGTGTCCCAGTTCGGTGTCACATTCGAGAGCCTAACCAGGTCAGGCCCGCGAGTTCTCGCGGACAGCGGCGTGGCCGGGGCGGTGGCCTGCGGAAAACGTGCGGCTGACCTGGCGCAGATGACCACCGGTGGGGACAGCGCATGAGTACGATTGAGCCTGCCCCGGCCCTCCCTTGACGTGATTGCGGACACCGCATGATTGTGCTGTTCATTGCTGCCCTGGCCGCAGCGGCGCTGCTGGCTGGCGGCGTGACGATCGCCAGGTCGCGGGCCCGCGAACGGCAGCGCCGTGACCGCCAGCACCGGGCCCGGGTGGCCACCGCTGCCGCCGAAGCACGAGCGGAAGAGGAACGGCGCCGGGCCGCGCTCGAGGCCAGTGACGCGCTCACCTCGGTAATGCCGGCCATCAGGCTGCCCTGGCCGAAGCAACCGCAGGAATCCGCGCCGCACGATGATGGCTACCCGTCCCTCAGGGACTGGCCGCGGTTCCCGGCCGCCGTGCCGTTCCAGGCTCGGGAAGAGCCCGAGCGCGCCCCTGCACCGGCCCGTCCGGGCGAGCGACTGGCGCCCGCTCCCCCGCCGTCCGGATGGACGGCGCCCGCTGCCCCCCGGACCGAGCGCGGCGCGCCCGCCGAGCGCGGCGCGCCCGCCGACCACCCGCGCCGTCGGCCCGGGCACGGCGCCCACCGGGGCGGGCACGCGAAAGGCCGCCACGGCTGAGCCGGGTCCGCCGGACCCCGGCTACGGGGTGCGCACGGGCTGGGCCGCCGCCTCGCCGGGCTGCAGCCTGGCCGCAGTCCGGGCCGCGGTGGCCAACGCCCACCTCCCGGTGGTCAGCCAGCCGAGCAGGAACACGACCACGCCGCATCCCGCCAGCACCCACCAGCCGACGTGACTGGCCGAGGCGAAGGTGGCCGCCAGCGACCCGTGGATGCCGGACATGACCAGCGAGCCGGTCACGGCCACGCCCAGTGACTGGCCGACCTGGCGGCTCGCCGAGGCGATCGCGGCTGCCACGCCCGCTTGCGCGACCGGCATGCCGGAGACCGCGGCGTTGGTGATCGGCGCGTTCACCAGGCCGAACCCCACGCCGAAGATCACGTAGGCCAGGAACAGCCAGCCGACCGAGGTGTTGTTGGTCAGCCCGGTCAGCAGCGTGCAGCCCACCGCGATGGCCAGCCCGGCCGCCAGCAGCGGCAGCCGCGATCCCCTGCTGCCGACGATCCGCCCGGACAGCGGGCCGAAGCTGACGGTCATCACCGCCATCGGCAGCGTGAAGAGCCCCGCGTGCAACGGCGAGAACCCGCGAGCGTCCTGCAGGTACAGCGTGTTGAGGAACAGGAAGCCGCCCAGCGCCGCGAACGCGCTCACCGCGATCACCGTCGCGCCAGCGAACGGCGCGCTAGAAAAGAACCGCAGGTCGAGCACCGGCTCGTCGCGCCGCGGCTCGTAGAGCAAGAAGGCCACGAGCGCAGCGGCCGACAGGGCGAAGAAGGAGATGATCTTCCCTGACGACCAGCCGGATGCCGGGCCCTCGATGATGCCGTACGTGAGCGAGCCGAGGATGATGATCACCAGCACCTGGCCCAGCGGGTCGATCCGGCGGGCCAGCGCCGCGCGCGACTCGGGCACGAACAGACCGGTAAGGACCACTGCCACCAGGCCGATCGGCACGTTGACCCAGAAGATGCCCCGCCAGCCCACCGACGCCACCAGGACCCCGCCGAGCACCGGGCCCAACGCCATGCTGATCCCGATCACGCCGCCCCAGATGCCGATGGCCCGGGCCCGCTCGGCCCGGTCGGTGAACGTGTTGGTGATGATGGACATCGCCACCGGGTTGAGGATGGACCCGCCGACGGCCTGCACCATCCGGAACGCGATCAGCCAGCCCAGCGACGGCGCCAGGCTGCATAGCAGGGAACCGGCCGTGAAAGTCACCAGTCCCGTCTGGAAGACTCGCCGGCGGCCGATCCGGTCCGCGGTGGAACCGGACAGCATCAGCAGCGAGGCCAGCACGAGCGTGTAGGCCGCGACCGTCCACTGCAACCCCGATACCGAGGCGTTGAGCTCTCTGCGGATGGAGGGCAGGGCCACGTTGACGATCGTGTTGTCCAGCCCGACGATCAGCAGGCTCATGCAGCAGATCGCGAGGATGAGGTACCGCCGGCGGCGGCTCGGCTCGGGCATACCTACCTCGGCAAGCGTCGGGCCCTCATCGTTGCTGCATGACAACTAACCAAATACCCAGGCACCCGCGGTGACTTCCCCGGCCCGGCGTGAGATCGGTCACCGCGACCCGTTACTGCGGCTCAGGCGGCACACGGCCACCGGGCGCGGCGTGGCGGCCGCGGCACGGGCGCGCCCGGCGCCGGCCGCGCGGCCTGCGGTGATCGTTCCGGATCTCCTGCGGTAAGGGAGGTCACCTCGGTACATTTGTGATTCGTAGCAGGACTTAGGGCATCAGGGACGCAACCGGCATCCCGCGCGCAACTGAGCACGCGCCGTCCGGTGCCCTTGCCGTCCGGGAGAGCAGGTGACCGCAGCGGTGATGGCTGGGTGAGTCACAGGCTGCTCCGGCTAGAAATCCCCGTGTTCCCGGAACGCCGGATGTTCCGGATCCACGACGCGGGGGTTGACCCGGACGCACCCGGTGGCCCGCTCCCGCCCGTCGGCGCCCTGGTCAGCCTGAACCGCGAGCAGCTCTGGGTGGGAAGCCTGCAGGAGCACGTCCCGGTCAAGGTGATCCTCGAGGAGTGGGGGGGAGCACCCACAGCCTGCGGCGACGGCTGGGACGAGGAGGCCAAGGGCCACCTCTACCTGCGCGGGCTGCTCTCGGTCGACATGGGCTCGGCCGGGCCCGCCGTCGCCGGGGTACGGCTGGCGGGCGGTGTGGGCGATTACTCGGTGCGGGTCTACGCCAGGAACCGCGAGCAGGTGTTCGAGCTCTACCACGAGCTCTTCGACCGTTACGGCGATCCGCTCGGCGATGAGTTCCAGCGCGCCCGGATGGACCTGGAAAGCTTGGAGCAGTACCTCATCCAGCTATGGCGTCAGTCCTGAGCCCGCGCCGCGGCCGAGAGGTTTGGCGAGCCCGGAGGTGCCGGGCGACCCGGTGGTGGCCGCATTGCTGCCGTTCCGCGCCGAAAACGCCGAGTGCGCGGGCGAGGCCGTGGAATGAACCCCGCCCAGCCGGGCCGTGCCCTGGCTGCGGAACGGTATGAGCGCGTAGACGAACACCGATACGACGCCCACGACCACGAGCATGAGCAACGATGCCACCAGGCGGGATCGCGCCGACCGGGTGGCAAAGGTCAACCTGGGCAGCCGGAAAGCAGTAAGGCGGGCAGCGAGCACAGGATCGTCGTCGGCGAGACGACGCTCGATCTCGGCGAGCATGCGCTGCTCGTCCATCGAAAGCGCCATGGCGCCACCTCCGCCTAGAGCGTGGGTGGATAAGTACCACTATCCCCCAACGCACGATTTTTCGCCTCACCCGAGACGGTACTAATTCGGCCATCCCGGCACGAGACGCGGTCGCGGGATCTATGCCCAGATCCTGGTCCCTCTATCATCGAACAAATGTTTGACGCTCTCGAACTGTCATTCTATACTTGCATAACATGCGCTGGGAAAGCCTGCAACTGTACCCGGACGAGCCGGGCGAACCAGGGCAGGCCGGGGCCGGCCACGACGGCAGCCCGGGTGGTGGCGCGGCGGCGCCGGCGAGCGCTCCCGCGCTGTTCGAGCGGGGCGCGGTGACGAGGTCGTTCGACACGCCCGCGTTCCGGGGACTGACCTTCTACGAGATCCAGGCCCGGTCGATCATCAACCGGGTACCCGACGTGTCCCGGGTGCCGTTCCGCTGGACAATCAACCCCTACCGGGGATGCTCGCATGGGTGTAGCTACTGCCTAGTGGGAGAGACGCCGATCTTGATGGCCGACGGCCGGACGAAGCCGCTGGCCGACGTCCGGGCCGGCGACGCGATCTACGGGACCGTCCGGCACGACGGCTACCGCCGATACGTGATCACCAACGTGCTGGCGCACTGGCCGACGGTCAAGCCCGCCTACCGCGTCACGCTGGAGGACGGCACCAGTCTGGTCGCCAGCGGCGATCACCGCTTCCTCACCGGCCGCGGCTGGAAGCACGTCACCGGCACCGAGTGCGGCGCATACCGGCGCCCGCACCTGACCCTGCAGAACAAGCTGATGGGCACCGGCCGCTTCGCCGAGCCGCCGAAGGAGTCCGCCGACTACCGTCGCGGCTACCTGTGCGGCATGATCCGCGGCGACGCCCACCTTGACAGCCACGCCTACGATCGCCCCGGCCGGACGTCGGGAGACGTTCATCAGTTCCGGCTGGCCCTGGTAGACCAGGAGGCGCTGGACCGGACACGGGCCTACCTGGCGCAGGTCGGAGTCAGCGTCCACGAGTTCTGCTTCGCCGAGGCCAGCGACCGCAGGCGGCGCATCATGGCCATCCGTACCAGCGCACGCGATCAGGTTTGGTTCATTCAATGGCTGATCCGGTGGCCCGAGGTACCCAGTCCGGACTGGCACAAGGGCTTCCTGGCCGGGATCTTCGACGCCGAGGGCAGCCACAGCGAAAACGTGCTGCGCATCGCGAACACCGACCCGGAGATCACCGACTGGACGATCTCGTCGTTGCGGTCGCTGGACTTCGACGTCACTATCGACCGGACCTCCAACCCCAACGAGCTCTGCCATGTCCGGGTCCGGGGCGGGCTGAAGGAGCACCTCAGGTTCTTTCACGCCACCGACCCGGCGATCACGCGCAAGCGGAGCATCGCGGGGACAGCGATCAAGAGCGACGCCAAGCTCGGGGTCACGGCGATCGAGCCGCTGGGCCTGGACCTGCCGATGTTCGACATCACCACCGGGACCGGCGACTTCATCTCCGACGGTGTGGTCAGCCACAACTGCTTCGCCCGGAACACGCATACCTACCTCGACCTGGACTCGGGGCACGACTTCGACTCGAAGATCGTGGTCAAGGTGAACGCGCCGGAGCTGGTGCGCAAGGAACTGGCCGCGCGGAAGTGGCGGGGCGAGCACATCGCCATGGGCACCAACGTGGACGTCTACCAGCGGGCCGAGGGACGGTACCGGCTGATGCCCGGCATCCTGGCCGCGCTGCGCGACGCGGCCAACCCGTTCTCCATCCTGACCAAGGGCACGCTGATCCTGCGTGACCTCGCGCTGCTGGAGCAGGCCGCCGAGGTCACCGACGTGGGCCTGAACGTGTCCGTGGGCTCTGTCGACAAAGAGCTTTGGCGATCAATCGAGCCCGGCACGCCGGCCCCGGACCGCAGGCTGGGCGTGTGCGCGACGCTCACCGAGCACGGGCTGCGCTGCGGAGTGCTGATGGGCCCGGTGGTCCCGTTCCTGTCCGACTCCCCCGCCCAGCTGGAGGCCACGGTGCGGGAGATCGCGGCCGCTGGAGCCACGCACGTCACCCCCATCGTGCTGCACCTGCGGCCGGGAGCCCGGGAGTGGTTCTACCGCTGGCTCGGCGAGAATCATCCGAGCCTGATGGCGCCCTACCGCGCCCTCTACCGGTCCGGGGCTTACGCGCCGCGCCGCTACCAGCAGGAGATCGCCGACCAGGTCAGCGAGCTCGCCCGCAAGCACGGGGTCGGGCGGGCCGGCCCGGGTCAGGCGCGGGCGGCGGGCCGCGGGCGGGAGCCGGGGCCGGTCGCGGCGGGCGATCCGGACCCGGCCCTCGCGGCCGCCGCCGCGCCGTCGGCCCGGCGCGCCGGGGCCGACGTCCAGCTCAGCCTGCTCTAGAAGGCTGAGGGGTGAGCCGCCGGCTGAGGAGCGGTCACCGGGAGTCCGGCCGCCGCCCAGGCCTGAAACCCGCCGGTCAGGTCGGTGGCGTTAGCCAGGCCAAGATCCTGAAGCGACGCGGCGGCCAGGCTCGAGGTGTAGCCCGCCGAGCACATGATGATCACCCGGGTCTCGTAGCCGCGCGCCTGCGGGAGCCGGCTGTCCGAGCCCGGATCGAACCGCCATTCCAGCACGTTCCGCTCGATCCGCAACGCCCCGGGTACCTCGCCCTCGGCGACGCGCTGCGCCTGCGGCCTGATGTCCACTAGCAGCGCCCCGGCGCGCATCTCCGCATCGGCCTGGTGCGGGTCCACCCGGCACAGCCGGCTCCGTGCCTCGGCCAGCACCTGGTTGATGCTGCGCCGGGCCGTGGCCGCGGTCACGCGCTCTGCCCGGCATGCTCGGTGCCGGTGTACCGCAGGCCGGCCGGGGTCAGCTCGTAGCGCCTCATCTGCGGCAGCGGCGGGGAGTAGGCGTGCACGCTGACCGCGGGGCCGGCCGAGTGGTTCACCACGTGGTGCACGACCCGCGGCCCGAGGGACCGGACCACGCCGGCGACGACCATGCGCACCGCCACCTCGCGGATCCACCCGCCGCTCGCCCGGACCGTATGCTCCTGGAGTTCGCCGAGGGCGACGGCGAAGGCGCCCGCCGACCCGCCATGATCGTGGAAACCGGTGCCCTGCCCCGGTTGCCAGCTCAGCAGCCACACCTCGTACTCATGCGTCAGCTCCATCCGCCGGTACCAGCGCCGCGCCGGATCGTAGCGCACGAGATCGCGCCAGTGATCGGTCCGCGCCGCGGTCCCGGCCGCGATCTCGCTCAGCTGGGCCCGGCTCAGCTGGGCCCGGCTCAGCCTGCCCCGGGATCCGGTCCCTGGCCTGACAGGGCTGTCGCTGACGACGCTCATTATCCCTCCCGGCTTATTTCCTAGAAATTCGATTGACTTTATATGTAATAGGTTCCGGACACTACCACAGGGCGTGCCGCGCGTGCTCAATATCTGATCGTGAGCTTCGCGCGCCGGGTCCACGCCGGCGCCACAGCCCGGCACCGGGCAGGCCAGAGCCCGGGGCACGGACTGCGCCGGTGCAGGCGCGAACGTAAGGTTGGGAGGCGTGAAGGCCGACCAAGAAGACGCCGCGCAGGCCGGGGGGCTGCTGATCCGCACCGCCGCTGTCGAGGATCCGGGCGAACTGATTAGCCGGCTGCCTCAGCCCGACGCGCTGGCCTGGGTGCGGCGCGGCGAGGGCCTGATCGGCTGGGGGGAGGCGGCCCGGGTCACGCTGCCCGCCGGCGAGGACAGGTTCACCGTCGCGGAGAAGTGGCTTCGCTCTGTGCTCGAGGGGGCCAGCACCGAGGACGAGGTCGACGTGCCCGGATCGGGCGCGGTGGCGTTCGGCAGCTTCACCTTCGATCCGGCCTCGGACGGATCCGTCCTGGTACTACCCCGCGTCGTGCTCGGCCGCAGGAACGGCCAGGCCTGGCTCACCACCATCGGCGGGCCCGATGATCCCGGCCCGCCCGTGCAGGTGACCGCACCCGGCCCGGTGCGCTGGCACGACGGCAGCCTGTCCGCGCCGCAGTGGCAACGGGCGGTCGCGGCCGCGGTCGCGAGCATCAGGGCCGGACGGCTGCGCAAGGCGGTACTGGCCAGGGACCTCTACGCCACCGCGGCGCAGCCCCTCGACGTGCGCGCGCTGCTGCACCGGCTGGCCGACCGCTACCCGGACTGTTACACGTTCGCGTGCGGCGGCATGGTCGGCGCCACGCCTGAACTGCTCATCCGCCGGGAAGGCGCCGAGATCAGTGCGCTCGTCCTGGCGGGCACGACCCCTCGCGGCCGGGACGCCACCGAAGACGAGGCCCTGGGCGCCGCGCTGCTGGCCTCGGCCAAGAACACCGAGGAGCACGCGTACGCGGCGACCGGCGTCCGCGAGGCGCTGGCGCCGCTGTGCGAGCGGCTGGCCGCCGATCCCCGGCCGTTCCTGCTGCGCCTGGCGAACGTGCAGCACCTGGCCACGGCGGTGACGGGCACGCTGGCGCCGGGGAAGACGGCCCATCCCGCGTCGGCCGGGCGCCCGGGCTCGGCTCCCTCCGCGCTGGGTGTCGCGGCGGCCTTGCACCCCACCGCCGCCGTCTGCGGCACGCCGACCGACGCGGCGATGGAGCTCATCCGCGAGCTCGAGGGAATGGACCGGGGCCGGTACGCCGGGCCGGTGGGCTGGGTGGACGCCCGCGGCAACGGCGAATGGGGGATCGCGATGCGCTGCGCCGAGATCGACGGCCCGCGGGCGCGGCTGTTCGCGGGGTGCGGGATAGTGTCGGGCTCGGACCCGGCCGCGGAGCTGGCCGAGGCGCAGACGAAGTTCCGGCCGATGCAGGACGCGCTGGACGGCGGCAACGGCTAAAGCCTTTCCGCCTAGCCTTGGTCACGACGTGATTGCGTTTGGATAACCGGTTCCGACCAGCCCTTCCCGGCGGCTCCGCGACGTGCTCTGGTGAGAAACATCCAAACGTGGGATCTCTGGTGCGAGAGATCCGTTACGCCCGCGCCGCGTGCCGGGCTCGAAGGAGCATGCACATGACACCCGTTCCTAAGCGCTTCGCCGCGCTGGCCATAGCGGCAATGGCCGCGGGCACGCTGGCGGCTTGCGGCGGCTCTTCCGGCAATAGCTCGAGCTCGTCCTCGAGCAGCAGCGGCAAGCCGGTCAGCGGCGGCACCCTGAACTTCGTGTCGGCCGGCGACGTCGACCACCTGGACACGCTGTCCGCCTACTACCTGCCTACCTTCCAGCTTGAGATGGCTTTCACCCGGCAGCTGGTCAACTACTACCCGTCGAACAACCGGGCCAGGGCGACCACGGTCGCGGCCGACATCGCCAGCACGATCCCGACCACGTCGAACGGCGGCATCACCAACGGCGGCAAGACCTACACCTTCCACATCCGCTCGGGCGTGCAGTGGAACACCTCACCGCCCAGCCAGGTCACCTCGGCCGACTTCCTGCGCGAGTTCAAGTGGATGTGCAACCCGTCGCTCGGCGTGGGCAATCCGCTGTACTACGAGCCGGTGATCAAGGGCATGTCCAGCTTCTGCGCCGGCTTCGCCAAGGTGAAGCCGACCGCGTCGGCTATGAGCGCCTACGCGAACGCGCACTCGATCTCCGGGATCAAGACGCCGAACTCGCTGACCATCCAGTTCAACCTGGTCCAGCCGGCCAACGACTTCCTCAACATCCTGGCCATGCCGTTCGCGTCGGCGCGGCCGGCCGCGTACGACAAGTACATTCCGGACAGCGCGCCGTTCCGGGCGCACACGCTGTCTGATGGCCCGTACGCGATCACCCAGTACATCGCGAACAAGAAGATCGTGCTGAGCCGGAACCCGGCCTGGAAGCAGTCCACGGACCCGCTGCGGCACCAGTACGTCAGCCAGATGGTGGTGACCGAGGGAACCGCGTCACCCCAGACCGCGCTGGCCAACGTCCAGGCCGGCACCGACCAGCTGATGTGGGACCTGCCCGTGCCCACCCCGTCGATCCCGCAGCTGCAGGCCAGCAAGAACCCGGGGCTGCACATCTACACCAACACCGGCAGCAGCAACCCGTACCTGGCCTTCAACCTCAAGAGCCCGACCGCCAACCACGCGCTGGCCAAGCTCAAGGTACGGCAGGCCATCGAGTACGCGATCAACAAGGTGGCGATCGCGAAGATCTACGGCGGCGTCAAGCTGAACCCGATACTCAACGGCGCGATCGCGCCGGGCAACATCGGCTACGCGAACTACAACTACTACCCGACCAACGGCGGCTCGGGGAACGCGGCCAAGTGCAAGCAGATGCTCGCCGCGGCCGGGTACCCGCATGGGTTCTCGATTGTCGACGCCTACCGCAACGCCGGCAACCACCCCGCGGTGTTCACCTCGGTGCAGTCCAGCCTCAAGGCGTGCGGCATCACGAGCAAGGGGATGCCGCTGGAGCAGGGCCCGTACTACGCGTTCATCGAGAACCCGGGCAACGCCGCCAAGTGGGACATCACCGAGGCCGGCTGGGTGCCCGACTGGCTGGGTAACAACGGGCGGGCGAACGTGGTGCCGCTGTTCCAGACCAACTGCGTCAACCCGACCACCAACTACGGCTGCTACAGCAGCGCGACGACCGACAACGACATCAAGCAGGCGCTGGCCGCGCCCAGCGAGTCGGCCGCCGCCCCGCTGTGGGCCAAGGCCGGCGAGCAGGTGATGAAGGACGCGCCCATCGTGCCCTTCACCACCCAGGACGTGGTCCTGTACGCCGGCTCGAAGCTGCACAACCTCATCTACAGCCCCATCGCTGAGCAGTGGAACCCGACTCAGCTCTGGCTGTCGCACTAACGCAGGTCAACCGCCATCCGGTAGAACGGGTCTCAGCACTCGTTCTACCGGATGGCTCGTGTTAGAACGAGTCATCACATGCAAGTTGATGGTCGCCGGGAGGAGCTGTTGCGATGAGCCTGCTTGAGGTACGGGATCTGCGGGTGAGTTTCCGGACGGCCGACGGTGTGGTCCGCGCGGTGCGCGGGGTCTCGTTCGACGTCGACGCGGGGCGGACAATCGGGATCGTGGGCGAGTCGGGCAGCGGCAAGACGGTGCTGACGCAGACGCTGCTGGGCCTGACACCCGGCGCCGAGGTGTCCGGGCAGGCGGTGTTCGACGGGACCGATCTGCTCGCGCTGGACGAGGAGCAGATGCGCCGGGTCCGGGGGGCGCAGATCGCGGTGATCTTCCAGGACCCGCTGACCAGCCTGCATCCGCTGTACAAGGTGGGCTGGCAGATCTCGGAGATGATCCGGTCGCACGACAAGTCCGTATCCAAGGCGGCCGCGGCGGAGAAGTCGGTGGAGCTGCTGGACCGGGTGGGGATCCCGCACCCCCGGCAGCGGGTCAACGACTACCCGCATCAGTTTTCCGGCGGGATGCGGCAGCGGGCGATGATCGCGATGGCGCTGTCGCTGTCGCCCAAGCTGATCATCGCCGATGAGCCGACGACCGCGCTGGATGCCACGGTGCAGGCGCAGATCCTGGACCTGCTGCTGCGGCTGCAGCGCGACTCCGACACCGCCCTGATCATGATCACCCATGACCTGGGCGTGGTGGCCGACATCGCCGATGAGGTGCTGGTGATGTACGCCGGCCGGGCCGCGGAGATAGCCAGCAAGCGGGACATCTTCTACCGGCCGCACCACCCCTATACCAAGGGACTCCTTGAGTCGATCCCGAACAGCTCGGCCGGGGCCGCGCGGCTGCGGCCGATCACCGGCCAGCCGCCGAGCCTGATCAACGTGCCATCGGGGTGCGCGTTCCACCCCCGGTGCGCGTACGTGATGGACAAGTGCCTGACCGACGAGCCGGTGCTGACCCCGGTGGGCGAGGACGGGTTCCACCAGTCGGCGTGCTGGCTGCCGGTCAGTGCGGCCGGGCTGTCGGAAGAGGCCGAGGAGGCCCGCAAGCGCAGCGTCGGGGAGGCCCGCGGCGAGGCCGCGGCGAAGGTGGCCGAGGAGATCGCCGACCGGCCGGAGGCGGAAGGGAGCGTGATCGCATGACCAGCCCGCAGGCTGCCACCCCCGCCGCCGCCCCGCCTGGTGAGGACGACGTGCTGGTCCGGGTGGAGAACCTGGTCAAGTACTTCCCGATCCGCGGGCCCGGGCTGCTCGCCCGCACCGTCGGCCACGTGCAGGCGGTAGACGGGGTATCACTGGAACTGCGCCGCGGCCAGACCCTCGGCCTGGTCGGCGAGACCGGCTCCGGCAAGACCACCCTGGCCCGGTGCATCGCCGGACTGATCCCGATCACCTCCGGGCGGGTCATCTTCGACGGTCACGACATCGCCGGCCTGTCCCGGCGGGCAATGCGGCCGTACCGCCGCGATATCCAGATGATCTTCCAGGACCCCTACGGGTCGCTGAACCCGCGGCGCCGGGTCGGCTCGATCATCGGCGACCCGTTCGCCGTGCACCACACCGCGAGCGGCGCCGCCCGCAAGCGGGCGATACAGGAACTCATGGAGCGGGTTGGCCTCAACCCCGAGCACTACAACCGGTTCCCGGCCGAGTTCTCCGGCGGCCAGCGGCAGCGGATCGGGCTGGCCCGCGCGCTGGCGCTGCGGCCCAAGCTCATCATCGCGGACGAGCCCGTCTCGGCCCTGGACGTGTCGATCCAGGCCCAGATTCTCAACCTGCTCGCCGACCTGCAGAACGACTTCGGCCTGACGTACCTGTTCATCGCGCACGACCTGGAGGTGGTCCGGCACGTCAGCAACCAGGTCACGGTCATGTACCTGGGCCGGATCTGCGAGCAGGGACCCAAGGACCCGGTCTACGAGAAGCCTCGCCACCCCTACACCGCGGCGCTGCTGTCCGCCGCCCCGGCCGCCGATCCGGACGCCGCCGCCGCCCGGCAGCGGATCATCCTGACCGGCGACATCCCGTCCCCCATCAACCCCCCGTCGGGCTGCCGCTTCCACCCCCGTTGCCCCAAGGCCCAAGACCTCTGCCACGAGCAAGACCCGCCGCTCGAAACCAAGCCAGGCGACGCCCCCGAGCACCAGACCGCCTGCCACTTCCCGGTTCAGCCCGGGGAAGACCTCACCACCACCAGCACCATTGCCGCGGCCGACGCTAGTGCCGGGACCGGCGGCGAGGGCAGTAGCCTCACAGGAGGTGCGGCATGAGCCTCACCGAGCTTGAGTTCCAGGGCGAGACGACAGGCAGCGGCCCCGTCCAGGTGATCCAGGGCCGCAGCCCGTGGGTGCTGGCCTGGCGCCGGCTGCGCCAGGACAAGGTGGCGGTCGCCTCCCTGATCGTGATCCTCCTGCTCGCGCTGCTGGCCATCCTCGCGCCGGTGATCGCCGCGTGGGTGGGCCACCCGCCGAACATGCCGTACACGAACCAGGGCCTGAGCAGTACCGGCCTGCCGGTCGCCCCGAGCAGCACGTTCTTCTTCGGCACCGACGACCTCGGCCGGGACCTGTTCATCCGGGTGCTCTACGGCGCGCAGGTCTCGCTGCTGGTCGGGTTCGTGTCCACGCTCATCGGCACGGTCCTCGGCGTGGCCGTCGGGATGATGGCCGGGTACTTCGGCGGCTGGATCGACACGGTGCTGGCCAGATCCACCGACGCCGTGCTGGCGTTCCCCTACGTCGTGCTGGCGCTCGCCCTGGCCGTGGTCTTCGGGCCGAGCCTGCTCGAGGTCATCGTCGTGATCTCGTTCTTCTCCTGGGCGGCCATCGCCCGGGTGGTGCGCGGGCAGACGCTGTCGATCAAGGAGAAGGAGTACATCGAGGCGGCCCGCTCGATCGGGGCCAGCCCGATGCGGATCATGGTCCTCGACATCCTGCCCAACCTGATCGCCCCCGTGCTGGTGCTGGCCACGCTCGCCATCCCGACCGCGATCGTGTTCGAGGCCACGCTGTCGTTCCTCGGCGTCGGCGTGCAGCCGCCGACCGCGAGCTGGGGCAACCTGCTCTCCCAGGCCCAGGCCTTCTACCAGACATCCTGGTGGTACCTGATCTTCCCCACCGCGTTCCTGCTCCTGACCACGCTCGCCTTCAACCTGCTCGGCGACGGGGTGCGGGACGCGCTGGACCCGAGGACCGAGCGCCTGTTCGCGGCCCAGCGCAAGCGCGGCCGCGCCAGGTCCAAGGGCGCCAAGCCCGCCGCCACGGTGGAGGGGGCGAGCTGACATGGGCTTCGCGAGCTTCCTCATCCGCCGGATACTGCTCGGCATCGTGGTGCTGTGGTTCGTCACCGTCGCCACCTTCCTGCTGTTCTTCGTGGCGCCGCAGGACCCGGCCCGGCTGCTGGCCGGAAAGAACACGACCGCGGCCCAGATCGCCAACATCAACCGCAGGCTCGGCCTGGACCAGCCACTGATCGTCCAGTACTGGCACTACCTGGACCGGCTGCTGCACGGCGACCTGGGCACCTCGTACCTCACCGGCACGTCGGTCAACACCATCCTCAAGCAGGACCTGCCGCCTACCCTGTCGCTGCTGGTGGGCGGGGTGGTTCTCTGGCTCATCGTCGGGATTTCGGTGGGCATTCTCAGCGCCACCCGGGCGCGGACCCTGCTGGACCGGATCTCCACCACCGGCGTGCTCATCGGGATCACGTTCCCCACGTTCGTGCTCGGGCTCCTGTTGCTCTTCGCGATCTACAAGCCGCTCAACCAGGCCGGCTTCCACTGGATCCAGACCGGGTACGAGGGGCCCACGCAGAGCGTGTCGGGCTGGGTCGGGCACATGATCCTGCCCTGGATCACGATCGCGGCGGTGTCGGCGGCCACCTATACCCGCCTCACCCGCGGCTCCCTGCTCGACGTGCTCGGCGAGGACTACATCCGCACCGCCCGCTCCAAGGGGCTGTCCGAGCGCCGGGTGGTCTACCGGCACGGGGTCCGCGCGGCCCTCACCCCGGTGGTCTCCCAGCTGGGCGTGGACATCGGCACGCTGGCCGGCGGCGCCGTCGTCACCGAGACCGTATTCGGCCTAGGCGGGATCGGGCAGGCATCCGTCACGGCGATCACCACCGGAGACGCGCCGGTCGTACTGGGGGTCGTGCTGATGGCCGCGCTGTTCGTGGTGGTGGCCAACCTCATCGTCGACATCTGCTACTCGATTCTCGACCCCCGGGTCAAGCTGGCCTGACACCGCCGCTTCCGCGCCGCCGCGGGCCGGCCGGTCAGGCCCGCGCGGCCGCGGTGCAGGCGTCGGCCAGCCTGGCCCGCAGCGCGGCCTGGCCGGCCCTGTCGGTTCGCGCCTCGATGATGCGCAGGCCGCCGGGCGCGGCGCCCAGCGCCTCGGGCAGGTCGGCGGTCCGCTCCAGCAGCAGGTGCGGCAGGCCGGCCGCGCGTGCGTAGTGGTCGAACCCGGCGCCGTGCGGCGTCCCGAACACCCGCTCGAACGGCGCATCGAACGCCGCCTGCTCCAGGGTCGAGAAGATCCCGCCGCCGTCGTTGTTGACCACCACGAGGCACAGGTCAGGCCGCGCTTCTTCCGGGCCCAGGACCAGACCGGCGGCGTCGTGCAGGAAGGCGAGGTCGCCGAGCAGCGCGAAGGCGGGGCCGCCGCCGGCCGCGGCGTGCGCGAGCGCCGCGCCCATCGCCGACGACACCAGGCCGTCTATGCCGCTGGCTCCCCGGCTGGCCATCACCCGCAGTCCGTCCCGCGGCGCCATGTGCCGGTCCAGGTCCCTGACCGGCAGGCTGGAGGCCGCCCACAGCAGCGCCCCGTCGGGCAGCGCCGCGGCCAGGTCCCGGGCCAGCGCCGGCTCGCTCAGCGCCGTCGCGTCCAGGATCTCGTCGGCCGCCCGGCTCGCCGTCGCGTCCGCGCGCTGCCAGGATCCCAGCCATGATCCCGAACGGGCCCGGCCGGCCAGCCGCACCTCGCTGACCACGTCGGTGGCGGTCCTGGCCGGGTCGGCCCACCGGCCCGGGCCCTGGGCGATCACCACGTGCCGGGCCGGCGGTCCGCCCGGCGGCGAGCCGCGCAGGAACGCGAGCTGACCGCGGGACAGCCCGGGCCGGCCCGCGGACACGATCACGTCCGGCCGGTGCGCGGCTGCGAACTCCCCCCACGCGAGCAGATAGGAGTAGCCGCGCAGCGCGTTCGGCCCGCGCCTGGCCCCCGACGACGGCTCGGCCAGCACCGGCCAGCCGGCCTGTTCGGCCAGGCGCAGCAGCGGCCCGGCGTCGTAGTCGCCGTCGCCGCAGACCACCGCCCCGCGCTCGGTCCAGGGCAGCTCGAGCACCCCGGCGGGCGCGGCCGGAGCGCCGCCGGTCACCGGCCGGGCCGCCGGGGCCGCGGCGAAGGCGGTCCATGGCGACCCGTCGGGCCGGCCGTCCAGCGGCTCGGGCCACGGCCTGTCCGCCGCGTCCGCGTCGGGCACCAGCGGGTCGCGCAGCGGCAGGTTCAGGTGCACCGGGCCGGCCAGCCCGCCCGCCGCCCCCGCGGCGTGCGCCCAGGCGCCGCAGGCCAGCGACCGCCAGTACGCCCGCATCCCCGCCCTGGCCTCCGGCACCCCCACGTCGCAGAACCAGCGCACCGCGGTCCCATACAGCTTCACCTGGTCGATGGTCTGGTTCGCGCCGGTCCCGCGCAGCTCGGGCGGCCGGTCCGCGGTGAGCACGAGCAGCGGTACCCCGGACTCGTCCGCCTCGATCACCGCGGGATGGAAGCTGGCCGCGGCCGTGCCGGACGTGCACAGCACGGCGACCGGGCGCCGGCTGGCCTTGGCTAGGCCGAGGGCCAGGTACGCCGCCGAGCGCTCGTCGATACGCACGTGCAGCCGCAGGTCGGCCGCCGCCGACCGGTCCCACAGCGCCATCGCCAGCGGGGTACTCCGCGACCCCGGCGCCAGCACCGCCTCGCGCAGACCGCACCGGATCAGCTCGTCCACCAGGACCGTGCCGAGCGCGGTCGACGGGTTCACCGGGGCCACCTGGCAACGCCGCCGGGACCATTCGCCCGCCCGGCCGCCAAGATCGATGTACCGTTGCCTCCCCCGCAGGGTCGGCCATGTGCCATCGACCGCCCTGGCCCCGGCCTCACGGCGCCTCCAGGTACCGGGCCGCCGCCTCGGCGCGCTCCCGCCACGGCCGCGGGTCGGTCTCCCAGGCCGCCAGCCGGTCAGGGTCCACCGCCGGCCGCCTGACCGGCAGCACGCCCCCGGTGGCGGCTAGCGGGTCGGCCGCGACGTCCCCGCACAGCAGGCTCATCGTGGCCAGCCCGCAGTCGTAGGGCAGCCCGGGCAGCGCCGCGGCCAGCGCCACGCCGGCGGCCAGGCCGACCGAGCTCTCTACCGCGCTCGAGACCACCACGGGCAGCCCGCAGCGGTCCGCGATCTCCAGCGCGGCGCGCACCCCGCCCAGCGGGGCCGCCTTGAGCACCACGATGTCCGCGGCGCCCGCGGCTCGCACCCGCAGCGGGTCGTCGGCGCGGCGCACCGACTCGTCGGCGGCGAGCGGGACGTCCACGCCGCGGCGCAGCGCCGCCATCTCCGCCAGCGTCGCGCACGGCTGCTCGGCGTACTCCAGGCCGGACGGCGCCAGCGCGGACAGCATGCGCCGGGCGTGATCGACGTCCCAGGCCCCGTTCGCATCGACGCGGATCCGCCCGGCCGGGCCGAGCGCGTCCCTGACCGCCTCGACCCGGGCGATGTCCTCGCCGTCGTCCTGCCCGCGCTGCGCCACCTTGACCTTGGCCGTCCGGCACCCGGCGGCGTGCACCAGGTCGCGGGCCCGGGCCGGATCCACCGCGGGCACGGTCACGTTCACCGGGACGGCGTCGCGGACGGGCTCGGGCCAGGCGACGGTGGCGGCCTCGATCGCGCACGACAGCCAGCGGGCGCACTCCCTGGGCCCGTACTCCGGGAACGGGGAGAACTCGCCCCAGCCGGCCGGGCCCTCGATGAGCGCACCGGTACGGACCGTCACCCCCCGGAAGGGAGTCCGCATCGGGATCGCGAACGCACGGAGGCTGCCGAGCAGGTCTGTGCCCCGGCTGGTCACGGGCGTTTGGGGAACCGGCCAAAGTCCGGATGGCGCTTCTCGCGGAACGCGTCCCGGCCCTCCTGCGCCTCCTCGCTCATGTAGTACAGCAGGGTCGCGTCCCCGGCGAACTGCTGCATGCCCGCGGCGCCGTCGGTCACCGCGTTCAACGCGCCCTTGAGCATGCGCAGCGCGAGCGGCGACTTGGCCAGCAGCTCGCGCGCCCAGCTGACCGTCTCCTCCTCCAGCCGGTCCAGCGGGACCACCGCGTTGACCAGGCCCATGTCCAGGGCCTGCCGGGCGTCGTACTGCCGGCACAGGTACCAGATCTCACGTGCCTTCTTCAGCCCGACGGTCTCCGCGAGCAGCCAGGAGCCGTAGCCGCCGTCGAACGAGCCGACCTTCGGGCCGGTCTGGCCGAAGATCGCGTTGTCGGCCGCGATCGTGAGGTCGCAGCAGACGTGCAGCACGTGCCCGCCGCCGATCGCGTACCCGGCGACCATGGCGATCACCGGCTTGGGGGTGCGCCGGATCTGTACCTGCAGGTCAAGCACGTTGAGCCGGCCGACGCCTTGGGCGTCGACGTACCCGTCATCGCCGCGGATCTTCTGGTCGCCGCCGGAGCAGAAGGCCTGCGTGCCCGCCCCGGTCAAGATGATCACGCCGGTGTCCGGGTCATCGCGGGCCGTGTTGAACGCGCCGGACAGCTCGAACAAGGTGGCGGGGCGGAACGCGTTCCGCACTTCGGGCCGGTTGATCGTGATCTTGGCGATGCCCTCGCCGGTCTCGTAGACGATGTCGGTGTACTCCTGTCCCGGAGCCGGTCCCGATCGCTGCCAGTCGACCAATGCAACCTCCTGCTGAGCATGCCTGCGCCCGTGCTGTGCCGTCGTCACCCGCCACGATGGCCATCCCTGCCCCGCGGTTAACCTTACGACGATGTCTGAACGTCCCCTGTACGCGGCTCTGCTCGAGCCCGCCGACCTGCTCGCGCCGCTGGCCGCCGCCCTGGACGGGACGGGGCCCGCGGTGCTGCCGCTCGACCCCTCGCTGCCGGCCGCCCGGATCGAGCAGCTGATCACCGAGCTCGGCCCCGATGCGGTGCTGACGCCGGACGGACCGCGCCGCACCGGGTACCGACCGGGCCGGCCGGCCGCCGAGGGCACCGCGGTGGTCATCGTCACGTCGGGCTCGACCGGGCAGTCGAAGGGCGTGGAGCTGAGCGCGGCCGCGTTGCTGCACTCGGCGCGGGCCAGCCTGAACCGGATCGGGGCCCGCCGCGGCGAGCGCTGGCTGTGCTGCCTGCCCGTCAGTCACATCGCCGGGATCCAGGTGCTCGTCCGATCGCTGGTCGCGGGCACGGTGCCGGTGATCGCCGATCGGCCCGACCCGGGGCTGGCCGCGTCCTGCGGCGGCGCGCACGTGTCGCTGGTGCCCACTCAGCTGCGCCGGCTGCTGAGCGCCGGGACCGACCTGGGCCCGTTCGGGACGATCCTGCTCGGCGGGGCGGGCGCTCCGGCCCGGCTGCTGGCCGAGGCGGCCGGCGCGGGCGGCCGGGTCGTGACCACGTACGGCATGACCGAAACCTGCGGCGGGTGCGTGTACGACGGGATGCCGCTGGACGGTGTGCGCGTCGCGGCTGGTCCGGACGGCCGGATCCGCATCGCCGGGCCGGTGCTGTTCACCGGCTACCGGGACCGGCACGGCCTGGCCGCCGCGGCGGCCGCCGACGGCTGGTTCAGCACCTCGGATCTCGGCTCGGTCGGGTCGTCTGGCCGGCTCACCGTACGCGGCCGCGCGGACGACGTGATCAACACCGGTGGCGAGAAGGTGATCGCCGGCGAGGTCGCCGCGGTGCTGGAGAGCTGCCCGGCGGTCGCCGCGGCGGCCGTGTTCGGGCGGCCGGACGACGAATGGGGCGAGCGGGTCACCGCGGTGGTCGAGCCCGTCGATCCGGCCGCGCCGCCGGACCTCGCCGCGCTGCGCGCGCACGTGCGGGGGGTGCTGCCCGCGAGCGCCGCCCCGCGGGAGCTTAGGATTGTCGGACAGATGCCGCTATTGCCCTCGGGAAAGCCGGACCTGCGGAGGTTGCGAACCGAAGATCCGGGGTAGCTGTGCTGGCCGGGAACAATTACACGTGCAGAGCGTTACTTATAAGTGCCTGCGCTTTGCGCCCAGGGCGCCGCGGGACCCCGCAGTTTCACGCGCCGGCCAGGCGCGCGAAAGCAGCGCATGCCCGGTGTGCTTTCCCTTCCGGAGGAGGTGTGTCATGTCGCGGACCGCGACCGCCGCGTCACCCGCACGGGGTGACGAGGCGACGATGACGCGCGTGGACGTCCTGGTCCAGCGCGGACGCGGCCGAGGCCAGCTGTCGCTGCCCGAGCTCCGGGCTGCCTTTGAGGAAGCCGGTATTCCCGCAGCTGAGGGGCGGTCGATTCTGCGCGAGCTCGCCGAGGCAGGGGTTCGGCTCGGTAACGAGCCGGCCGATGCCGCCACGCGCCCCGAGGCTGTCGCCGACCCGGGAACCGACTCAGACGCGGAAGCCGATGTCGAGGCGGAGGCCGTGATCATCGCCGAGGCAGAGGCCGCCGCGGCGGCCATCACCGAGGGCACCAGCCTGCTTGAAGCCGACCTCGATGACCACACGCCCGCCATGGGCGACTCGGTGCACACCTACCTCAAGTCCATCGGCCGCACGAGCCTGCTGACCGCCGAGCAGGAGGTGGACCTGGCCAAGCGGATCGAGGCCGGGCTCTACGCAGAGCACAAGCTGGACACCGAGCCGGATCTTGATCCGGAGTACCGGCGTGAGCTCACCGAGCTCGCCGAGGACGGCAGGCTCGCCAAGGCGCACATGCTCGAGGCGAACCTGCGGCTCGTGGTTTCGGTGGCCAAGAAGTACAGCGACCGCGGGCTCACCCTGCTCGATGTCGTGCAGGAGGGGAACCTCGGCCTGATCAGGGCGGTCGAGAAGTTCGACTACACCAAGGGCTACAAGTTCTCCACCTACGCCATGTGGTGGATCCGGCAGGCGATCCAGCGCGGATTCGCCGACTCGGCCCGGACCATCCGGTTGCCGGTGCACGTGCTGGAGATGCTCAGCAAGCTGAGCCGCGTCGAGCGCGACATGCACCAGCGGCTGGGCCGGGAGCCGACGCCCGAGGAGCTGGCCGTCGAGCTGGACCGCACCCCGGACCAGATCGAGGAGCTGCTCCGCACGAGCAGGCAGCCGATCAGCCTGGACTCCACCATCGGTGAGGACGGGGAGACCAGCATCGGTGACCTGATCGAGGACGTGGACGCGCCGGAGGCCTCCGAGCTGGTCGACCGGCAGCTGATGGCCAGCCAGTTGAGGAGCGCTCTCGCCTGCCTGAGCCCGCGCGAGGCCACGATCATGTCGATGCGGTTCGGGCTGTACGACGGCAACCCGCACACGCTCGATGAGATCGGCCGGGCACTGGGCCTGACCAGGGAGCGCATCCGGCAGCTCGAGAAGCAGTCGCTGTCCAAGCTGCGGCACCCCAGCCGCGCCCAGCCGCTGCTCGACTTCGCGAGCTGACGCGGCCGTTCCCGCCGATCCCGACCCAGCGAGCCGGGCCCGACCTCCCGCCGGGCCCGGCTCGCTGGCGTCAGGATAGGGCGATGGAGGTACTGAGCAGCAGGATCCTGATCCGCCCGGCCGACCCTGACCGGAGCCGCCGCTTCTACCGTGACGTTCTGGGCCTGGCGGTGTACCGGGAGTTCGGTCCCGCGGCCGATCCCGGCGTGGTGTTTTTCCTGGGCCCGGGGCTGCTGGAGGTGTCGGGGCGCGGCGCCGGCCCCAGGCCGGGCCCGGTGATGATCTGGCTTCAGGTCAGGGACGTGCACGCCGAGCACGAGCGGCTGAGCGCGGCGGGGGTGCGGGCGGTGCGCGGGCCAGCCGCCGAGCCGTGGGGGCTGACCGAGATGTGGATCGAGGACCCGGACGGCATCCGCATCGTCCTGGTCGAGGTGCCCGCCGACCACCCGCTGCGCCGCGACCCGCGTTAGCTCAGACCGGCCTTCGCCCAGATCGAGACGTGCTGGCGGCTCTCGCTGGTGAAGGGCGCGCGCGTCCACCCCTCCCACCGTTCGCGCAGCCGCAACCCGGCTAGCTGGGCCATCAGGTCCAGCTCGGCCGGCCACACGTAACGGAACGGGATCGAGGTGTACTCGCCGCGGCCACCGCTGACCTTGACGTAATTCGAGCTCATCGCCTGGGTGGCGATGTCGTAGCGGTCGAACGCCCACCGCGTGGGGCTGACGTGGAACGGCACCACGTCCTGCCCGGGCGGGAGCCTGCGCAGCTCAGGAACGTGCACTTCGATGACGAAGCAGCCGCCGGGTTCCAGGTGAGCCGCGGCGTTGCCGAAGCAGGCGACCTGCTCCTCCTGAGTGGTCAGGTTCATGATCGTGTTGAAGATCAGGTACACCAGGGAGAAGGTCCCCTCCACCCTGGCCGTGGCGAAGTCGCCTATCGTGACCCCGATCTGATCCCCGCCCGGCTTGGCGCGCAGCCGGGCCACCATCGCCCGCGACATGTCGATGCCGTGCACTCGGACGCCGCGGGCGGCCAGCGGCAGCGCGATGCGCCCGGTCCCGATGCCCAGCTCCAGCGCCCGGCCCTGGCCGGCCAGTTCCGCCAGCACCTCGACGGCCGGCCCCACCATGCCGGGGGCGAACATGTCCGCCGACGATTCGTCGTAGTGGGCCGCTACAGATTCTCCGAAGAAGCCGTCTTCATCGCTCATCGCCGGACCGTACCGCACCAGGACGCCAGGCGGTCGCGGTAGGGTGCCCTGCGTGACCGTCAACATCGAGGTGCTCAACGAGGTGACGGGCGAGACGCTCAAGGCCTTCGGCCGGCTGATGCCTCAGCTGTCTCGATCCGCGGCGCCGCTGGACCATGCGGCCCTGACCCGGGTGGTCACCGCCTCGTGCAACACCGTGCTGGTGGCCCGCGTTCAGGCCGCGGCGGGCGGGCCGGGCGAGATCATCGGCACGCTTACGCTGACGATGTTCCCGATCCCCACCGGCCTGCGGGCCCGGATCGAGGACGTGGTCGTCGATGAGGCGGCCCGGGGGCAGGGCGCGGCCACCGCGCTCACGATGGAGGCCCTGCGCATCGCCCGGGCACAGGGCGTGCGGAACGTGGATCTGACCTCGCGGCCGTCGCGCGAGGCGGCCGGCCGACTGTACGAGCACCTGGGTTTCCAGCGTCGCGACTCGCGGCAGTACCGGTTCACGATCGAGGCCGGGTAGCCGCCGGCACCGGCCCGGGCGAGCGGCCCGCCGTGCGCCCGCAGTCCTATGGCCGGGCGCCCCTACTTGATGCGGACGCGCGGGTCGAGCAGCGTGTAGCAGAAGTCGACGATGAGATTGGCCAGGACGACGAACACGGCGGCGACCAGCACGAAGCCGATGATCACGGGCAGGTTCCCCTGATCGATGGCCGCGACCGAGTCAGAGCCGATGCCGCCGATGCCGAACACCGCCTCGATGACCACCACGCCGCCGAGCAGGGTGCCGACGTCGATGCCCAGCTGGGACACGACGGGGGTCAGGGCCGACCGCAGCCCGTGCCGGAAGACGACCCGTCGCTCGGATAGCCCCTTCGCGCGGGCGGTGCGGATGTAGTCCTCGCTCATCGTGTCGATCAGGGAGCCGCGGGAGAGCCGGGAGTAGACCGCCGCCGATACGGTGGCGAGCGCGATCCAGGGCAGGATCATGTGTCCCACCCAGCCCGTGATGCTCTGCGTCGGCCCCTCATAGCCGTCCTGTATCCAGGTGAACCCGTGCTTGTTCAGCTGCAGGAAGACTCCCCACAGCAGCAGCTGGCCGAGGACGAATGTGGGCAGCGACAGCCCGACGAGCACGCCGAACGTCGACGCCCGGTCGAATACGCTGCGCGGCCGCGTCGCGCTGATGATCCCGACCCCCAGGCCGACGATCAGCCAGAGCACCACGCCGCCGACGACCACGGAGGCAGTCCGGGGCAGGTCCTGGGCCAGGATCGTATTGACCGACTCGCCATTGGCGTAGGAGTAGCCGAGGTTGCCGTGCAGCAGCCGGTCGAGGAAGTGCCAGTACTGCACCACGATCGGCTGGTTGAGCCCGAGCTGCCTGGTGATCTGCTGGAGCTCAGCGGCGGTCGGTTCCTTGCCCGCCATCTGCCGGGCGGCCGAGAGGACC
>Ga0207664_10000390_pt1 | contig 31635 bp, 32 predicted proteins | sample LARL83metaG_FD_184349 | JGI IMG/M metagenome (GOLD analysis project Ga0207664, IMG submission 184349) | Corn, switchgrass and miscanthus rhizosphere microbial communities from Kellogg Biological Station, Michigan, USA - LAR L8-3 metaG... | ecosystem: Host-associated > Plants > Roots >... | reverse complement strand
AGCGCTGGCAGGACCCTGAGTTCACGGCGCCCTACAACGACTTCGGTCAGCCGGTTCGATCCCTCGCGGACGCCATCGCCAGGACGGGGCTGCTCGACGAGAACCAGGGCACGCTGCTGGTCGTGGCGGACGGCGAGCCGGTCGGCACCGTCTCCTGGCGCGTCGAGCGCTACGGTTCCAACTCGGAGTCGACGGCGTGGAACATCGGCATCAACCTGGTGCCGGGGGCGCGAGGCCGGGGCATCGGCACCATCGCGCAGCGGAAGCTCGCCGACCGGCTCTTCGCCACCACGGGCTGCAACCGCGTGGAGGCGTCCACCGACGTCGAGAACCTCGCGGAGCAGCGCTCGCTCGAGAAGGCTGGATTTGTGCGCGAGGGGGTCTTGCGCGGCGCCCAGCACCGCGTTGGCGAGTGGCACGACCTGGTGGTCTACTCCCGGCTGCGGAGCGATCCTTAGCTCAGTCGATGGCGCGATTCGTGGTGCGGCTGCGACGCGGCGGTCCCTGGGACTGGTCGCGCGGCATGCGCCAGCAGGATGGTTGGACGGAGCACGCGGACTTTATGGACGGGCTGGTCGAGGAGGGGTTCATCTTGCTGGGCGGCCCGCTGGGCACTCCGCCCGAGGGCGATACCGACACGCTGCACGTCGTCGAGGCTGAGTCGGAGGAGGCCGTCCGCGCGCGGTTCGCTGAGGACCCCTGGGCTGGCAACGGGATGCTCACTCCGGTCAGCGTCGAGGCCTGGACGGTGCTGCTGGATGGGTTGAGGGCTCGATAGTCCCCCGCGCCCCCTCCGTCGGGCATTCGCCCGACACCTCCCCGTCAAGCGGGGAGGAGACTCCAGCTAACCCGCGCCTCGGCCTCCCGCGGCCCCTCCCTAGCCCTCCCCGGAGGGGAGGGAATTACCTAACCGTCCGCTGAGAGCGGGGGGCAGTCGCCGCTGTTTGGGTAGAACTGCCGGTTCGGCTGTTCGCCCTTGGACGGGTCGCCGTAGTGCAGGCACTCGAAGTTGCCCGGGTTCGACACGGGGAACTCGAACCAGGCCGGGTTCGTGTTGACCACCTGGCCCGTGGCCAGGAATGCGCCCAGCAGCTGCTCGCCGCTGGTCCGACCGGCCAGAGTCGGGTCGGCCAGCCAGCCGTGCGGGTCCGAGCTGTAGGTCGGCGTCTTGTCGTTGCGGTAGTAGAGGACGCGGTCGAAGAGATCGCCGGCCCGGTAGAGGACGCCGGCGGTCGGGTTCGGCACTGTGCCGTCGCCGTAGGCGCTCTCGAAGAGCACGTTCTTCGGGCTGGCCGCCCACGCCGGGTCCGGCCGCAGCCGGATGCGCGGCGCGAACGTCTCCGGGCTGCCGGTGCGGTCGTACCAGTTGGTCACACCGAAGGTCTCCTGCAGCTGGAAGGCGCCGGGGTGCGTGATGTATTCGGCCGGTTCGGAGCGCAGCGGCAGGTCCTCGGTGAAGCCGTCCAAGCCATAGCCCGGGCCGGACTTGCCAGCCGTGTTCAGCTGGTTCGGTCGGCCGTGGCTCAGCGCCGTGGCCAGGTCGCCGCGGAAGCCGGACTCGCGGGCGATGTCCACGATCGGTCCCCCGGGCACGTTCAGCAGGCCCTGGTGGAAGAGCGGGTCGGTGCCCATCAGCATCGTCCCGTAGATCCCGCCGAAGCTCAGGCCGTAGTACATGATCCGGTTCGGGTCGACCAGGTTGTCGCCGACGCCCGGGATGCTGACGCCCGCCTTGAGGGCGCGACCCAGAGCCATCTGGTCAACCGTCGTCTGCACCAGGCCGGACTCGAGACCGTCAAGAGGCTTGTGCGAAGGCGTCCAGGTCTTCGTCGCCGGGTCGTAATGAGCCGTGGGACCCACGCCATCGTTGAGGCCGGCGCCGATGACGCCATCGTTGTCCAGGTCGCGTCCCCGGCCATAGGAGGAGAAGGTCGTGGCGCCCGAGGGCGTCGTGACGGTCGTCGTGCTCAGCGGCCCGTAGCCGTGACCGGACGGGTCGGTGGCGACAGTCATGACGCCGAGCTGGGCGTTGTAGTCGGCCGTGACGAAGATGTCGTAGTCACTGCGCGTGAAGCCGTCGCCGTAGATCGCGACCGGCCAGGGCGGCGCGAATTTGATCGGGTCGGGCGTGATCACGATCGCGCCGAGGCGGTCGGCGCCGAAGGGCGCGGGCGTCTGCTTGGTCGGAACCGGCGGGATCTCGCCGTCGGTGAAGCCGTTCACGCTGTCGACCTGGCCGGTCGCCGACGCGTACTGGTACCGCGGCGAGAGGAAGCTGCCGAAGGCGTAGTAGCCGGCGAAGCCGGGCGGCACCAGGTTCGGAACCGCGCTGGTCCTGATCGTCCCCGCCGTGTCGACCTGGTCGTTGCGCTCGATGCCGTTCAGCGGGTTCGACAGGCTCGGCTCGACCTCGAGCGCGTTGAACACGTCCGGCGTGCCGTCCTGCACGAAGCTCAGGTGGCGGTCGGCGATGCCTGACTGCGTGTAGGCGGTGCCAGAGTCCAGCGCCTTCCGGAGGTTGACCAGCTCCGAGCTGGCGCTCCGAGTCGTGAAGATCGCGCTGCACCCGTGCGGCCCGCACGTCTTCACCGGGTGCCCTCCGCTGTCGCGGATGCCCTGCGTCACATGGACCGTGTAGGTCGTGTCCTCCTGCAGGAAGGCGTCGGCGATGCCGGCGAGGATGCGCGTCTGCGGGTCGAAGGTCAGCTGACGCAGGCCGCTGCGGAAACCGTTGGCGCCCGAGATGAAGAAATCGTCCACCGTGACGCTCGCCAGGTCGATCGGACCGGAGAGCGGCACTTTGACGCGCGGCTGGAGATCGAAGCCGTCCAGCTTGTTGAGCTCGGCGAAGCCGTCGCAGATGGAGTAGTTGCTCTGGTCGCAGGCGGCGTAGTCGCGGCCCTGGACGAAGTTGACGCGCAGGCCCGTGAGCTGGCGGGTGTCACGCGTCGCGAAGTAGTTGTCGGGGAAGATGCGCGTCGAGTAGCTGTCGCCCTGCAGCACCACCGTCTGCTGCTGCGCGCTTACGCCGACCACGCCAAGGACGCCGAGGACGGCGCAAATCGACACGAGCGCGGCCCCGCGCTTCCAACCTCCCACGCTGGTACCTGACCGTACGGATTCGAGCCTTGCTTGGGCAAGTCCTAAGATCGGCGGCGTGCCCGAGAGGCCCCACCGTCCGGCTTCGCCGGCCACCTCCCCGCCAAGCGGGGAGGAGTCTGCGGACTCCCACTTCCACACGATCATCGAGCCGTTTCGGATCAAGTCCGTCGAGCCCATCCGGATGACCACTCGCGCCGAGCGCGCGGCCAAGCTCAAGGAGGCCGGCTACAACCTCTTCCGGCTGCACGCCGACGACGTGCTGATCGACCTGCTGACCGACTCCGGCACCGGCGCCATGAGCGCCGAGCAGTGGGCCGCTGTCATGCGGGGCGACGAGTCGTACGCCGGCTCGCCGAGCTTCTTCCGCTTCGAGTCGGCGGTGCGCGACCTGACCGGGTTCAAGCACATCATCCCGGTGCACCAGGGCCGCGCTGCCGAGAAGATCCTCTTCACGGCTGTCGCCGGGCCGGGCAAGGTGGTGCCGGCCAACCACCACTTCGACACCACGCGGGCCAATGTCGAGGCGACCGGCGCCGAAGCTCTCGACCTGCCCTGTGCCGAGGCTCACGACGTCTCGGCGCGACACCCGTTCAAGGGCAACCTGGACGTCGACCGGCTCGAGCAGCTCCTCGAGATGCGGCGCGCCGACGTGCCGCTCGTGCTGGTCACGATCACCGACAACACAGGCGGCGGCCAGCCGGTTGCCCTGAGCAACCTGCGCGAGGTGCACGACGTCTGCGTCGCCTTCGGCGTGCCTCTCTTTCTCGACGCCGCACGCTTCGCCGAGAACGCCTACCTGGTCAAGCTGCGGGAGCCGGCGGAGGCCCATCGTTCCGCCCGCGATATCGCGCGCGACTTCTTCGCTCTCGCCGACGGCGCCACCATGTCGGCCAAGAAGGACGGGATCGCGAACACGGGGGGTTTCCTCGCCCTCAACGACGACGCCTGGGCGGAGCAGATGCGCCAGCTGCTGATCCTGACCGAAGGCTTCACCACCTATGGCGGGCTCGCCGGGCGCGACCTGGAGGCCGTCGCGCAAGGCCTCGAGGAGGTGCTGCACGAGGACTACCTGCGCTATCGCGTTCGCAGCGTGGAGTACCTGGGCGAGGCATTCCGCGCGGCCGGCATCCCGATCGTCGAGCCGCCGGGCGGGCACGCGATCTTCGTCGACGCGCGGGCCATGCTCCCCCACATCCCGCCGGCGCAGCTGCCGGCGCAGTCGCTCGCCTGCGCGCTGTATCTCGAGGGCGGGATCCGCACCGTGGAGGTCGGCACCGTCATGTTCGGGCCGGCTGCCGAGCACGACCTGCTGCGACTCGCGCTGCCGCGGCGCGTCTACACGCAGAGCCACGTCGACTACGTGGTGGAGGTTGCGGCGGCGGTAGCCGCCGAGCGGGACGCGCTCGGCGGCTACCGCATCGTTGAGGAGCCCGCGGCGCTGCGGCACTTCACGGCGCGCTTCGAGCCGCTCGCCTAGAAGGGCTTCAGCACCATGAGGAGGAGCAGCGCCGCGAGCCCGAACGTGCCGACCCAGGTGGCTGTCAGCGGCCGCGTCCGGGCCACGGCCTCCCCAAGCCGCTCATCGGTCGCCGAGCGGGCGCCGCGGTAAGCGTTGCTGATCAGCCCCATCGCCACGAACACGCCCACGAACACGCCGATCGCCGCCCAGATCCAGGCTCTCCCCCACCAACTCCCGAGAAAGCCCATCCAGACACCGGTGACGATCAGCAGGAGCAGCCCGGCGTAGGAGACGGCCGCCCCGCGCAGTGAGAGGCGCAGGAGCAGCCGGCTCTCGCCAAGCGAGGGCCGCCCGCGCAGACCCAGAGCGGCGCCCGCGGTGACGCCGTGCGCCAGCAGGAAAGTGCTCAGGCCCGCCAGGTGGAGAAGCAGCAGCCAGCGATAGAGCGACATGCGCCTGCGCGCATGGTAAGTCGCTCAGTGCTGGTGCTGGTGCGCCCTTGCGATCGCTCCCTCGATTCCCTCCGGGTAAGCCTCTGAGAAGCAGCAGTCGCAGGAGGCCTTCCAGCGCTCCAGGCCGGCGCGGAAGCCGTCCTCCACGCAGTCGCAGAGCTCCGGCGCCGCCTGGGGCGCGGCCGTCGGGTAGCAGGTCTCGCAGTCGCAGTTGGCCGGGTCGTGCTTACGGGTGTCGACCTGCTCGCTCATGCCTTCGCCTCCGCGACAGCCGCCTCGAGACCCTGCGGGTAGGCGTCGCTGAAGCAGCAGGGGCACGAGTCGTGCCAGCGCTTCAGGCCCTCCGCGTAGCCGCTCTCGATGCAGGTGCAGAGCTCCGTGTCGCTCGCGCCGGGGTTGCAGCGGGGACAGCCTGGCTGGTGGTGGTCGTGGGTGCGTTCGCTCATGTCCTTGATTATTGAGATATGGCACAGAAAGAGCTCCAGGTCCCCACGCCTGACGGCGAGATGACGATGTTCGTTGCCCATCCCGAGGGCGGCCCCTGGCCCATCGCGATCCTCTTCATGGACGGCGTCGGCTACCGGGAGCAGATCAAGGCCAACGCCCGGCGCTTCGCCGAAGCCGGCTACTTCGTGGTCGCGCCTGACCTGTTCCACCGCGCCGGCAAGGGCGTCAACTTCGACTTCTCCAAGGCCGGCGACCCCGCCTACGCCGCGCGGATGCGGGAGGTCATCGGCGCCGTCACGCCCGCACAGCTCGACGTGGACACGCAGGCGGCCCTGGACGCCGTCGCCGGCGACCCGGCCGCCGCGGGCGGCCCCAAAGTCTGCGTCGGCTACTGCCTGGGCGCGCGGGCGTCACTGCACGCCGCCGCCGCGCGGGACGACATCGTGGCCGCGGCGGGCATCCACCCCGGCCCTCTGGTGACCGAGGCTGCCGACTCGCCGCACCTCGAGCTGCCCAACGTGCGCGGCGAGGTGTACGTCGCCTTCTCCGAGAACGACCGCGCCAACACCGCCGAGCAGCAGGAGCTGCTCAGCGCCGAGCTGCAGCGGCGAGGCGTGCGCGGCTCCGTCGAGCGGCTCGAGGGCACGACCCACGGGTTCGCCATGGCCGACCTGCCCGTCTACCACCAGGAGGCCAGCGAGCGGCACTTCGAGCGCACGCTCGATCTGTGGCGGCGGAGTCTGGAGGGCGTCGGCGCCGCCAGCTAGCCGGCCACGCCCCCTCCGGCCCTTCGGGCCACCTCCCCGTCGAGCGGGGAGGAGTCCTTGTCTACCGGCCTAAGTTGATATCCCGGCGCATGAACGCCGTTCCGGCGATCGCGAGGAAGATCGCCATGTAGATCGCGACGGTCAGCACCGCCCGCTCACCGTCGACCGTCGTCAGGACGCCGCCGCCCAGGAAGCGCGGGCCGGAGCCGAAGATGGCGATGACGCTCGTCGTGTTCACGCTGGGCAGCAGCTTGTCGATGCCCGTGAAGACGTCGCCGCCGATGCCGGTGAGCAGGGCGGTGAGGATGGCCTCCACGATCAGCAGGTACACCAGCCCGATGCCGATCGCCAGCGTCGCCTGGCGGAGTAGAAAGGCCAGGAATACGCCAAACGACGTCCACATCCCGAAGATCAGCCAGCCGGCTCCGATGCCCTTAAGGATCGTGGCGGTGTCCGGCCAGGCGCTGGTGGCGCCGTCGGCTTGGACGAGCACGGCGCTGATCCCGGCCGAGACCCCCAGCATCAGGAGCACGAAGACCAGCACGACGATGGCCAGCGCGATCAGCTTGCCGGTGAAGACCTGCAGGCGGCCCGGGCCCTGAATCAGCAGGGTCTTCAACGTGCCCCAGCCGTACTCGCTGCCGGTCGCGAGCACGCCCAGCAGCATGCAGAGCGCGCCGCCCAGCGAGCCGACGGTGGAGAAGCCGGTGCGGATGAAGCTGCCCGGGTAGACGGACTGCAGGGCCAGCGCCTTGTTGAATCCGCGCTCGAAGCGGGCGCCGCGCGGCGGGCTCGAGATGAAGTGCCAGATCAGGATGTAGCCCAGCAGCAGGAGCGCGATGAGGATCCCGCCCAGCACCCAGGTCGACGGGCGCCGGCGGAGCTTGAAGAGCTCGACGCGGACCGCGCGGATCACTGCGGCGGACCCGTGGGCGGCCCGCTGGGCGGGCCGGTCGGAGGGCCACTCGGAGGCCCGCTCGGGGCGGTGAGCTCGAGGAAGACGTCCTCGAGCGAGCGGTCGATCGGCCGCAGCTCACTCACGCGGACGCCCGCCGCCACGAGAGCCTGGTTGATGTCGGCGGCCGGCGCGGCGCCGGCGGTGACCCGCAGCAGGCCCGGGCCCGCGCCGGCCACGGCTTCGCCGCCCCAGCGCTCCGCGATGAGCCGCTGGGCCTGGTCGGCCGGCTCGGCGCGGACCAGCGTGCCGCCGGAGGCGCCGCGGATCTCCTGCAGCGTGCCCTCGGCGACCAGCCGGCCCCTGTTGACGACCCCGACGCGGTCGCAGACCTGCTCGACCTCGCCCAGGAGGTGGCTCGAGAAGACGACGGTCCGGCCCTCCTTGCGCAGCTCCAGCAGGAGGTCGCGCACCTCGACCACGCCCTGCGGGTCGAGCCCGTTGGAAGGCTCGTCGAGGATCAGCAGTCCCGGCTCCTTGAGCAGCGCGGCAGCCACGCCGAGCCGCTGACGCATGCCCTGCGAGTAGGTGCCGACCCGGCGCTTGGCGGCGCCCGTGAGCCCCACCGTCTCCAGCGCCTTGTCGACGTTCTTCAGCGGCGAGCCGCCCAGCCGCGCGAAGACCACCAGGTTCCGGCGGCCGGACAGATAGGGATAGAAGGCGGGGGTTTCGATCAGCGCGCCCAGCTTGGCCAGCCCGGCCGGGGCGCCCGGCGCGTGACCGGCGACGGTGGCCGAGCCCGACGTTGGGCGCACCAGCCCGAGCAGCATCCCGAGCGTGGTGCTCTTGCCGGCGCCGTTCGGGCCGAGGAAGCCGTAGATCTCGCCGGTGCGGACCTTCAGGTCCAGCTGGTCGACGGCGAGGACGTCGGACGAGTAGCGCTTGCTCAGCGCCCGCGTCTCGATCATCAGGTCGGCCATGTCAGCGGTCTAGTTTCGCTGGTTTGCGCCGCGGGACTTTGGCCAAGCCTCCAACGCCCCTCCCTCGCGTTTTTTCTACGACCAACCTCCGCTTGTGTTAGACAGAGGCTGTGGAGCTTGACGATCAGCTGGATTCTGTTGAGCTGCTCGGGGAGCCCGTGCGGCGCGCGCTCTATCTGCACGTCGCCGCGCAACCCGGCGACGTCAGCCGCGACGAGGCTGCCGCAGCGGTGCAAATCAGCCGCGAGCTGGCCGCCTTCCACCTCGACAAGCTGGTAACCGCAGGGCTGCTGGAGCCCGTCTACCGGCGGCTCACTGGGCGCAGCGGGCCGGGCGCCGGGCGGCCGGCGAAGCTCTACCGCCGCGCGCAGCGCGAGATCAGCGTCAACCTCCCGGCGCGCGACTACCAGCTGGCCGCGCGGATCTTCGCCCGTGCCCTCGGCCTCGGCGGCGAAGAAGCGCCGGACTCGCGGCTGCTCGACTCGGCTCGCGAGCTAGGACTCGAGATCGGCCGCGAGGCACGCGGCCCGCAGGGCCTGCTGAAGATGCTCGCGGCCTACGGCTACGAGCCTTTCGCGGACGGCGCCAAGGTGCGGCTGCGGAACTGCCCGTTCCACGCGCTCGCCCGGGACTTCCAGGACCCGGTCTGCGGGATGAACCTGGCGTTCCTCGGCGGCGTCCGCGAGGCGGCGGGCGCTGAGGGACTGTCTGCGCAGCTGGACAAGGTGGAAGGCTTCTGCTGCGTGAGCTTCGAGAGGCGCCGCTGATGCCGGTGGCGCGGCGCGGTGAGGTCGGCCTCTTCTACACGGACACGGGCTCCGGGCCCGCCGTACTCCTCCACACCGGCGGGGCGGGCGACGGGCGCATGTGGGAGCAGGCGGGGTACGTGGCCGCGCTCGACGGACAGCGGGTGCTCAACCTCGACCACCGCGGCCATGGTCGCAGCGACAAACCGCTCGGTGCCGCCGCCTACCACCTCGACGAGCACATCGCCGACGTCGTCGCGATCCTGGACGACGCTGGTGTGGAGCGTGCGGCGATCGTCGGCTACTCGTTCGGCACCCGGGTCGCGCTCGGTGTCGCGGCGCGGCATGCGGACCGCGTCCGCGCCGTGGCCGGTCTCGGCACGCTGCTGCCGCGGGACTTCGACCCGGCGCTTCGACTCGACGATGCGGCGGAGATCCGCTCCCGCGGAACCGCGGCTGTGATCGATGAGATGGCCGCGGCCGAGGACGAGCCGCCTCCCGCGTGGTTGCTCGAGAACCTGCGTGGCACGGACACCGAGGTGTTCGCCGGGCTGATCGAGGGCCTGAGCGACGACAGCGCCGGCGAGTGGGGCGACCTGGACCGTGTCCGCTGCCCGGTCCTGATCGCATGGGGCGAGAAAGAGCAGGCGGTGGAACCGACCGAGCAGGTCGTCGTGCTGCCGGGCTTGAGCCATCTCCAGGTCTTCTACCGGGCCGACCTGACGATCCCGCTGATCACCGACTTCCTCGCCCGCCCTTGACCTCGGCTTAGAATCCGGCGATCCCGATCTATTGGCTCGGTGAGGACTCCTGCTCTGACCCGCGGCTGACCGGGGGCAAGGCGGCCACCCTTAGCCGCCTCGCGGCGCGTCACCGCGTGCCGCCCGGCTTCTGCGTGACCGGCCACGCCTCCAACGGCGAGATCGCGGCCGCCTATGAGCGCCTCGGCGGCGCGGCCGTCGCGGTGCGCTCGTCCGGTCTGACCGAGGATTCGGACACCGCGTCGTTCGCCGGCCAGCACGACACGTATCTCAATGTCAGAGGCGCCGACGCGGTGATCGCGGCGGTGCGGCAGTGCGCGGACTCGGGCGGCTCCGAGCACGCGCGCGCCTATCGCCAGAAGCACGGGTTCGACACCGAGGCGGCGCTGCCCGTGCTCGTCCAGAGCCTGGTCATCGCCGACGCGGCCGGCGTCGCCTTCTCCGTCAGCCCGACCAGCCCCGACCACCTGCTGGTGAACTCGGCCTGGGGCCTCGGCGAGTCGGTGGTCTCGTCGCAGGTGACGCCGGACTCGTTCACCGTTTCGCGCCGGACCTTTGCGACGACGTCTGTGCCTGGAGACAAGAAGGTGATGACGGTCGCGGTGCCGGACGGCGTGCGCACCGTGGCGACGCCGCGTTTCCTCCGCGGCCGCACGAGCCTTCGCCAGCGGCAGGTCCTGCTGGTCGCCGAGCTGGCGCTGGCGCTGGAGCGCGAGCACGCCCGGCCGGTGGACGTTGAGTTCGCGTTCAGCGGCGGCGAGCTGCACCTCCTGCAGTGCCGGGCGATCACCACGGCCCCTCCCTGGCCCTCCCCGGAGGGGAGGGAAGGCTCGTGAGCACCACCGTCGACTTCCCCGTCGAGCTGACGGCCGAGCAGGAGGCCATCAGCTGGGAGCAGGAGAAGCTCCACTGGCCGCGCCAGGTGACGCCGCTCAGCTTCTCCGTCGCCATGGCGTGTTTCATGCGCGGCCGCAACCAGGCGATCGAGATGACCCGGCGCCCGTTCCGGATCCGCGGGCTGCGCCTCAACACCTACTACTACGAGGGCGACGAGCCGGCCGATGCGCCGGCCGGCGCGGACTATGAGGCGGAGACGCTCTCCTACGGCGGCAAGCTCGACCGCCTCTGGTGGGGCGAGCACCTGCCGCGCATCGAGCAGGTGCTGACTGAGATGGAGACGCTCGGCACCGCCTCGACGGCCGCGGAGCTGCGCGCGGACCTCGACCGCGTGCTGGAGCTCGCGACCGAGCCGTGGCGGATCCACTTCTGGCTGGCGGGCAAGTGGTTCTACCCGACGCTGGCCCTGCAGGTGTACTTCGAAGAGCTCTTTCCGGAGCGCTCGCCGGCGGAGGCCAATCTGCTGATCGCGGGCTTCGGCAACCGGACCCTCGAATGCTCGCTGGCGCTCTGGAGGCTCGTCGAGGCGGGCGGGCCGTCGGAGGCGGCGCTGGCCGCCTACCTGCACGAGCATGGACGCCGGTCAGACCTGATCGACATCGCCCACCCGGCCTGGATCGAAGAGCCGGCGCCGGTGCTGGCCGAGATCGAGGGCTACCGCGCCGACCCGGCCCGGAATCCCGTGGCAGCGCTCAGCCGGGCGGCAGCGCGGCGCGAAGCGGAGCTGGCCGCCTGCCGGGAGCAGCTAGCCGGGTACCCGGCGCCCGTCCGCGAGCGGTTCGACGAGCTGGTCTCCAACGCGCAGGTGGGCATCCGGGTGTCCGAGGACCACAACTTCTACATCGACTTCCGCTGCATGTACGAGGTGCGCCGGGTGGTGCTGACGCTGGGCGATGCCCTAGTTGCCGAAGGGCGCCTCGACGCTCGCGACGACGTCTTCATGCTGACGCTGGAGGAGCTCGAACTGGCCGACCTGCGGCCGGTGGTCGCCGCCGCGAGGGCCGAGATGGAGCGGTTCCGCGGCGTCGTGCCGCCTCCCCACGTGGGTGCTGCTCCCGCACCGCCGGGGCCGCCGCCGGCCGCCGACGCAGCGCCGAGTCTCGGGGGGCGGTTCGAGGGGCAGTTCTGGGGCGTGCCGCCGCCCGAGCTGCCCGCGGGCGCGCTGGCGGCCGGGACGCCCGTTAGCCCTGGGCGGGCCACCGGCCGCGCTCGGGTGCTGCGGTCGATTGAGGAGGCCTCTCGGTTGGAGCCGGGAGACGTGCTGGTGACGGTTACGACGCAGCCGCCCTGGTCGTCGCTCTTTGCGCGGGCGGCGGCTGTCGTCACCGACACCGGTGGGGCTCTGTCGCACTGCGCGGTCGTCGCTCGCGAGTGGGGCGTTCCGGCGGTGTGCGGCACCGGGTCCGGCAGCGAGACCATTCCTGATGGCGCGCTCGTCACCGTCGATGCCGATGCGGGGGTGATCTATCCGGCCTAGGGCCGCCACGCCCCCTCCGGTTCCGCTGCGCGGAACCACCTCCCCGTCAAGCGGGGAGGAGACTTTTTCTATCTCCAGTTCCAGTCGGTGGTTGGTTGCCAGCGTGGCTTTGAACGGGTTGTTGGCGCCGCTGAACTCCACCATGCTGCTCGTCGCGCTGCCGGACGTTGCGCGCGGGTTGCGGGTTGAGGCGCCCGCCGCCAACTGGCTTGTCACCGCTTACCTCGCGACCATGGCCGCCTCGCTCGCGGTCGGCGGGCGGCTTGGGGATCGGTTCGGGCGGCGGCGAGTCGTGTTCGTCGGGTTGATCGGGCACGGGCTGTTCTCGATCCTCGGCGCCGTGGCTCCGACGCTCTGGGTGCTCGTGCTGGCGCGGGTTGGGATGGCCGCCTCGTCGTCGATCGTCTTCCCCGCCGGCACGGCGCTGCTGCGCGAGTTCATTTCGGCCGATCGCCGCGGCCGCGCCTTCGGCACGGTGGCGGCCGTGCTGACACTGTCCGCGGCCGTCGGGCCGCTCGTGGGCGGATTGCTGGTGCTGCTGGGCGGCTGGCGGACGATCTTCGTCGCCAACCTGCCCGTGGTCGCCTGCGCATTCGTGATCGCCTGGTGGGCGCTGCCCACGTCGAAGCTGGCGCTGTCGACTGAAAAGCGCGCCGTCCTGCGGCTGGACCTGCTCCGCAGCCGCCCGTTTGCCGGCGCGGTGACCGCGATCGCGTTCTCCAACCTCGCGATGTACACGACGCTGCTGGCGATCCCGGTGATCACGGCGGCTCGCTCGGGCCTCGGCAGCGAGGCACGCGGCGCGCTGCTGTCGGCGCTGTCGGCCGGTTCGGTGGTGTTCGCGCCGATCGGCGGCCGGATCGCCGACCGCAGCGGGCGCCGGCTTCCGGCGCTGGTCGGGATGCTGCTCGCGGCTGCCGGCCTGGCGCTGGCGGCGCTGCTCGGCGCGAACCTGCCCGCGCTCGCCGTGCTGCTGGCCCTGACCGGCGTCGGCCTGGGCCTTTCCGGTGCGGGGATGCAGACCGCGGCCGTGGAGGCGGTGCCGGCGGCGGACGCCGGGTCGGCGGTCGGCCTCTACTCCACCGCCCGCTACCTGGGCGGCGTGGCGGGCACCGGGGTCAGCGCGATCGTGTTCGCGGCGGTGGGGACGGCCGCGGCTCTCACACCGCTGCTGCTGCTGCTCGCGCTGGCCGCGCTACTGTCGGCGGTGGCGTGTCTCAACCTGTCTCCGCCCCAACCGCGGCGCGCGATCCCGGAGTCGAAGCCAACGCCCGTCTGACCGCCTGGACCGGGTCGCTCCTCCTGGCTCTGCTCGGCGCGGAGGGCCTGACCATCCTCGCGATCGGCAGCCTGCTGCCCGCCCACGAGTTCATCGGGTTCATGCTGCTGCCCCCGGTCGCTCTGAAGACGGGGAGCGTGCTCTACCGGTTCGGGCGCTACTACCTGGGCGATCCGCGCTACCGGCTGGCGGGACCGCCCGAGCTGCTGCTGCGCGTGCTCGGGCCGGTCGTGGTGGTCAGCACCGCCGCGGTGCTGGGCACCGGGATCGAGCTCTGGCTGTTCGGGTTTCGCTTCGGCGATTACTGGCTGGCCCTGCACAAGCTGTCGTTTCTCGTCTGGCTGATGGCGACCACCGTGCACGTGCTCGGGCACCTCGAGAAGACGCCGAAGCTCGTGTGGCGGGATGTCAGCGGGCGGTCGCGCGTCGCCGGCCGGGTCACCAGGCAGTCGCTTGTGGTTGCCGCCCTACTGCTCGGGCTGGTGCTGGCGCTCGCGCTATTGCCTTTCCCTTCGCCGTTCACGCGGCCGTTTGAGGGGTAGGAGTCGCCCCTCCGGCCGCCCTTGGCGGCCACCTCCCCGCCAAGCGGGGAGGAGTCTGGAGTCTCTTTCTTGCTAGTCCGGGGTGGGGCGGCGCTTGCGGGCTCGGGCTGCTCGCTTGCGGGCTGCCATCCGCTTCACCTTGCGGCGCTCGCCGGGGGGCAGGAAGTGGCGCTTCCGGCGCGCCTCCTGCTTCGCGGCGAGCGTGTCGGTACGGAAGAGCCTGAGCGCGAGCTCGAACTCCTCTGGTCCGTCGAGGACCATCTTGGTTCCGGCCTGGCGTCGCTTATCGAGAATGACGAATCTCCCTAATCACCTTAAAAGACGGCTCCCCACGCTTGCAGCGCGGGGAGCCTGACTCCTACCTACTCGCCGGCGAGCTTGACGTTGTTGGCCCGCGGCCCCTTGGGGCTCGGCTGGACATCGAACGTCACCTTCTCGCCGCCCATGAGGCCGTCGAAGTTGGCGACGCCCTCGCGGTGGAAGAAGTACTCCTTGCCGTCGTCCGCTGAGATGAAGCCGAATCCGCGGTCGGACACGAGCTTCTTGATGGTTCCGTTGAGCATGCAGCTCTCCTAACTCTCGAACAGTGGTTTGACTGGCGACGGGGCTGTCGAGAGAGAGGAGCGGCCACCGCAAGCGCGCGTCCAAGGCGGACGCTGGGGACAAGTATGCCCGGTTGTACCCCGAACTAGGAAGAATCGAAGTCGCGGAGCCGCTTGGAACGGACCGGGTGGCGGAGCTTGCGCAGCGCCTTCGACTCGATCTGGCGGATGCGCTCGCGGGTGACGCCGAGCCTCCTCCCCACCTCGTCCAGCGTCCGCTGCTGGCCGTCGACCAGCCCAAACCGCAGCTGCAGGACGCGGCGTTCGCGCGGGCCGAGCGTCTCCAGAGCTGACTGGATCTCTTCGCGCAGCATGCCGGCGGCGGCCGCCTGCATCGCGTCCTGGGCGTCGGCGTCGGGGACGAAGTCCATCAAACGCGCGTCGTCCTCGGGGCCGACCGGCGTGTCGAGCGAGATGGGGTCCAGCGCTGAGCGCTTGGTGGACTCGACCTTCTCGGTGGTGAGCCCGATCTCCTCGGCGATCTCCTCGACGGTCGGCTCGCGGCCGAGCTCGGAGGCCAGGCGGCGCTCGATGCGGATGATCTTGTTGACGATCTCCGCGATGTGGACGGGCAGGCGGATCGTGCGGGCCTGGTCGGCGATGGAGCGCGTGATCGCCTGGCGGATCCACCAGGTGGCGTAGGTCGAGAACTTGAATCCGCGGCGGTAGTCGAACTTCTGGACCGCGCGAATCAGGCCGAGATTGCCCTCCTGGATGAGATCCAGGAAGGTGACGCCGCGGCCGAGGTACTTCTTGGCGATCGCGACCACCAGGCGCAGGTTCGATTCGATCAGCGTGTCGCGCGCGGCCGTAGAGCCGGCCTCGATCGCCTTGGCGAGCTCGACCTCCTGCGCGGCCGTGAGCAGCGAGATCCGGCCGATCTCGCGGAGGTAGAGCCGCATGGGGTCCTCGAAGCCGGTCAGGTCCTCGAGGTCGCTCAGCTCGGCGGTCCCCGTGTCAACGGTGTCCGCCACCTCGTCCTCGGTGCCGATGGGGATGCCGATGGCGACGAAGGCGGCGAAGACCCGGAAGTAGTTCTCCGGCGATGGATCGTCCAGCGGGAACGCCATCATCACGTCGTCAGGATCGAGTCCGCCCTGATCCTTACCTTTAACGACCAGCTGCTCCGCGACCGGGGAGAGCCAGGAATCGGCTACCGCCGGCCCGGAATATGCCTTGATGGTCCGACGAGCATACGCCCGGACCTGCCGGGCAGCCGGGGTTAAAGCGAGCCTGGGGGTTGGTTAAGGCGCGGCGCCGAGCTCGGGCATGGGAGCGCGCGAGCTCAGCGCCGCCTGGGGAAGCCGGCCGGTGTTAGTCGGCCAGCTGGACGCGCGACGCGCGCGGGCCCTTCGGGCTGGACTCAACCTCGAAGGTGACGTTCTCACCGCCTTGCAGCCGGTCGAAGTCGGCCTCCGTGCCGCTGCGGTGGAAGAAGTATTCCGTTCCGTCCTCGGCCGCGATGAAGCCAAAGCCGCGGTCGCTGACGATTTTCTTGATGGTGCCGTTGGGCATTCCGCTACTCCTGTGAACGAGTGGGAGGCGACTCGCGATATCGATAGACGATGCGACCCCGACTCAAGTCGTAGGGCGACATCTCGAGGCGCACGCGATCTCCCGGCGTCATCCGGATGCGGAACCGCCGCATCCTTCCCGCCGCGTGCGCGATAAGTGTATGGCCGCCGTCCAGCTCCACTCTGAACATGACGTTCGGGAGCGCTTCGCTGATGGTGCCGTCGGAGACGACGGCCTCCTCCTTCTGAGGTTGGGCCGGACGCTCCGGTTTGGGCCGGCGCCCGCCGGGTCCACGCCTCGGTGCTGACGAATGTCTTCGTGCCAAGTTGCCCCACACTCTACGTGGAACCGGGGAATACCCGGCGTAACCGAACGTTGCTGTCGGTGAGGGAGCAAATCAGCGTGGGGGTGCTCCCGTATGCCTTGGCTCCGATTTTCACTGCCGGTCGCCGTACTGGCGGCCCTTGTTTTCGCCGCTCAGACGACCCTGGCCGCCAAGCCGCCGCCGCCGGCCGACTGGCCCATGTACAGCGCGGATCTGAGCGGCAGCCGCTCGCAGGCGGGCGGTCCGGCCGAGACCCAGCTGCCACTGCTCCACCAGCTCTGGAGGTTCGACTTCCCGAGCGGTGACGTGACCGGCACCCCGGTCGAGTCCGGCGGGCGGGTGTTTGCCGCCTCGGACAGCGGCGTCGCCGCCGCGCTGGATGCCTCGACCGGACGCTTGCTCTGGACCGCTCAGCTCGGCGGACCCGTCAACAGCTCCGCCGCGGTGTCCGGCAACCAGGTCTTCTTCGCCGTGGCCAAGGTCGGCGCGCCATTCCTGGCTGCGCTCGACGCGCGCAGCGGCCGCGTGCTCTGGCGGACCACGCTCACCGACCAGCCGCAGAGCGACGAGTACGCCTCGCCGGTGGTGTTCCAGGGCGGCGTCATCGTCGGCACCTCGGCGCTGTTCGCCGAGACCCAGGGCTCCAACCCGGTCGTCCGCGGGACGATCGAGAAGATCGACGCCGGCACCGGCGCCCTGGTGTGGAGGACCTTCGTGGTCCCGCCGGGGCTGACCGGGGGCGGCATCTGGTCGACGGCCGCCATCGACCCGGCGACGGGCCTCGCCTACGTCGGCACCGGCAACGCCTACCAGCCGCCGGCCGACCCCCACACCGACGCCATCCTCGCCATCAGCACGGCGACCGGCGCCATCGTCCGCTTCTTCCAGGCGACCCCTAACGACGTCTGGAACGTGGCCACGGCACCGACGGGGCCCGACGCCGACTTCGGCGCCACCCCGAACCTGTTCAAGCTGGCCGACGGCACCCCGGTCGTCGGCGAGGGGCAGAAGTCGGGCGTGTACTGGGCGTTCCGGCGCGACACGCTGCAGCCGGCCTGGCAGACCCGCATCGCGCCCGGCACGGGGGTCGGCGGGGTGGTCGGCTCGACTGCCACCGACGGCGCTTCCGTGTTCGGCCCGGCGACGGTGCCCGGTGAGGTCTGGTCGGTGGCGCGCGATGGTTCGCTGCGCTTTGCCGAGCCCAGCCCCGACGTCATCAAGTGGGGGCCGGTCTCGCTCTCCAACGGGGTGCTCTACGCGGCCAGCTCGACCGGGATGCTGCAGACCTGGGACGCCGCCACCGGGCTGCCGCTGGTGGCCATGCCACTGGGGCAGCCCTCGGTCGGCGGTGTCTCCATCGCCCGCGGCGTGATCTATGCCGCGACCGGCACCTCGTTCGGCACCGGCGGCTCGGTGCAGGCGTTCGGCGTGTAGGGGCTGGCGCCCCGGCACGACGCGAGGCCCATCCGCCGGCGGATAGGCCCGAAAGTGTCGCGTGAAGCGGCCATCCGCCAGCGGATGGCCGCAGCCCGGGCTCCTCAGCGAAGTCTCAGCTTGTCGGTGGGGGACTCTCAGGCGGCGGCTTGAGACTCGGCGCATGAACATCGCCAAGCACCCCAAACGGCTTCTCTTCGCAGGTGCGATAACCGGATCCCTGGTCGGCGGAATCGCCGCCGGCGCGACGATTCTCGGGCCGACGATCGCCAGCGCGGCCACCAACCCCAGCCCGGCGCCGGCCACGCCGGGCGCCGGGCCGCCCAATATGCCCACCCACGGCAGCGCGGCTCATGAGAGCGCCGAGACAGCGGTGACCGGCACCAACGCCGCCAAAGCGCAGGCCGCCGCGGTGAAGTTCGTGGGCGGCGGCACGGCCGGCGCGGTGACGACCGACTTCACCAAGCATGGCTATGAGGTCACCGTGACCAAGGCCGACGGCACCAAGGTCGAGGTGCACCTGGACAGCAGCTTCAACGTGATGGAGCGGCCCGGCGGGCCGGGCGGGCCCGGGCGGCCCAACGACAACGACGCCGACGACAGCGGCTCCGGAAGCGCCGGCTAGCCGGCCGTGTGGAGGGCGCCGGCGCGACCGGCGCCCTCCATCGCTACTCCCGAACCACCCTGTCGACGTCGAAGATGCGCGGCTGCACCTGCGGGAAGTTGTTCTTCGCGAGGATCGGGGCGAGGACGTCCTCGAACTGGCGCTGCGCGGTCTCGGGCGACTCCCACACGTCGAGCGCCCACCAGCCGCCCGGCATCGGGCCGCCGGCGTGAAACATGTTGCCTTCGAGCAGCCGTCCATCGGTGCCGAGATCCCGCCAAACCGCGTCGTACTGCTCCTTGGTGACGTCCGGCAGCTCGAGCATGATCGCTGTGGCCATTTCCTTCCTCCTATGCCTCAGATAGAGGTAATCCGCTGCGGCAGCATATCCCCCACACAGAGGCATGTCAAGCTATGCTGCGGCCGTGGCGGATCTGAATACGACGGGCTACGCGATCCTCTGTCAGCTGGCTCTGCGTCCCTGCAACACCTACGAGCTCAACCGCGAACTGCAGCGCAACGCGCGCTACTTCGCCCCCCGCGCCGAAAGCCGCATCTACACAGAGGTCAAGTCGCTGGAGCGGCGCGGCCTGGTTCGGGCACAGGCCGGAGCGACGGGCCGCCGTCCGAAGCTGACCTACCGCCTTACGTCCGCGGGCGGCCTGGCGCTGGAGGCCTGGCTGCGAGGGCCCGCCAGGCCGTTCTCACTCGAATGCGAAGCAGTGCTCAGGCTCCTGGTCGCCGCGCGAACCACTCCTGAGACGCTGCTGGCCGACCTGGACACGGTCATCGCCCAGTGCAACGAGCTGCTCGAGGGGGTCAGGCCGGCGATCGCACAGGAGTACGCCGAGGGCCGCGCGCCGTTCCAGGCCGACGCGCACGCCCGCGCCCTGATCTTCGACTTCATCACCTCCTACCACCTGGCGCTTCGCGACTGGGCGGAGCGGTCACGGGCGGCAGTGCTGCGGTGGCCATCGACGGCACCGACGCCGCGGACCGTCGAGGAGGGACTCGAGACGATTGCCAAAGCGGCCGAGCGCGGTGCAGCCGGGAGACGGCGATCGGCGGGCGGCGGCTGAGGCCCGTACTCGGGCGACGTTGACCCTCCGCGCGGACGTGTGCTAACTCCAAGGTGATGCTGCGGCGACTGGGCCTGGTCGCGGCCCTCGCCGCCCTGCTTGTCGCGGGCAGCGGAGTCGCGCTGGCCGGAACCAATCCGAACGCTCTGGCGGCGCCCTCTGGCCTGACCGCGCGGATCGCGACGCGCTCGGTTGAGCTCAGCTGGCAGTCGGGCGGCTTTCCGCCCGGCGTCACCAACCCGGCGGTGGTCGTCAGCCGCGACGGCGCGTCAATCGCGACGCTGCCGGGCGGAGCCACCTCTTTCTCCGACTCCGCCGTCACCACCGGCGCGCGGCACGTGTACACCGTCGCCGATACCGCTTCGCGCGGCGGGTTGAAGCTGAGCTCGCCGCAGTCGAACCCCGCCGGCGTGCAGCTGCCCGCCTACCTGGTGGGCGCGGCCACGCGGGACATCACGCCCTCCGTGGTCGTCAACCTCGGCGGCTTCGGCTTCGGCGACGGATCGACGGCCGTCTCGCAGCAGCTCGGCCCGGGGTCGAAGGCCGGCCCCAGCGACAGCCACATCCAGTCGCGCGCGGTGGTGGTCTCGGACGGCAAGCAGACGGTTGCGCTCGCGGTGATCGAGACACAGGGCTACTTCGTCGCCTACGAGGCCGGCGCCTACGGCCTGGAGGACATGGCCAACCAGGTGGCGCACGATGAGTACCCCAATCTGCCGGCCGACCACATCCTGATCGCGTCCGACCACACCCACCACGGCCCCGACACGATCGGCGTTTGGGGCGGCGTCTCGACCAAGTACCTGCAACTGGTGAAGGACCAGACGGTCGGTGCGATCGAGGACGCCTACGCGGCGCGGCGCTTCGCCAGCATCCGCGCCGGCCAGTCGGACGCCTCCGACCTGATCTACAACCAGTCCTGCCCGGAGGCCCTGAACCAGAGCAAGACGCCGAGCTACACGGGGCCGGACGCCTGCGCAACGCCCGGTAAGGACGGCATGGTCCGGATCGTCCAGGCGGTGGCCCCGAACGGCGCGGTGGTGGTGACGCAGATGGTGTACGCCGCGCACTCGACGACCAACATGGGCAACGCCATCGACGGCGACTGGCCGCAGTTCCTGAGCGACAAGATGGCGGCGACCTTCGGCGGCGTCGGGATGGGGATGGAGGGCGCCAACGGCGGCACCCAGCCCTGCCGGCCGGCCTGCTCGTTCACCTTGCCGTCGAACCCCGGTTACAACCTCGACCGCTTCCCCGCGATCATCGCCAACTACATGGCGCACGTTCAGGACGCGCTGGCGCACTCGTCGTTCGTCACCGGGCCGGTGGGCGCCGCCCGCGAGTACATCCGCGAGCCGATCGACGGGCCGTTCGCCGCAGGGCTGCTGACGGGCGGCGCAGACCTGGGCGCGCCGATCATGCGCAACCACGAGTCGCCCTGGGTCGCGGCGCAGACGGTGCGGACGGTGGCGTCGGCGGTGCGGATCGGCTCGCTGCTCTACGCCGGCACGCCCGGCGAGGGCTACCCGGCCATCCGCTCGGGCGTCGCCGCGGCGGTGACCGGCGCGTCGATGGTTCTGCAGCTCGGTCTCGCCGACGACCAGCTGGGCTACCTGATCGCGCCGGCCTCGTACGCGCCGGCGATCTACGCCGAGGTCGCGGTGAACGACAACGCGCTGTTCAACGTGTCGCCGACGATCGGCGACCACGTGATGTGCTCCGACATCACGCTGGCGCTGTCGCTCGGCCTGGACGGCTCATCGCCCGTCACGTGCGCGGGCTATGACGCGCTCGACGCGGACGGCGACCCCATCGGCCAGGTGCCGGTGGGCGGCATTGTGGCGCCGGCGGTCCCGTGATCTCCCGCCGCGCGCGCCTATCAGCGCTGATCGGCGCCGTGGCGCTGCTCGCGGCCTGGCTGCCGCTGCACGTTTTCGCTTCGTCTGCCTACGGCTGCACCGTGGGGAGCGGCCCGCAGGCGACGAACCTGGCGCACTGCGGTGGCTACTTCGCTGTACGCAGCGACGGGACGCTGCTCCCCTGGCAGGTCTACCTTCCTGACCCGGCGAAGTGGGGCCCCGGCCCCTACCCGACCGTCCTCGACTACAGCGGCTACGAGCCCGGCACGACCTTCTTCGACGGCCTCCTCCCCACCTTCGTGTCGCAGGGCTACGCGGTGGCCGGCGTGAACGTGCGCGGCACCGGGTGCGCCGGTGGCAACTTCGACTACTTCGAGCCGAAGGAGTGGTGGGACGGCTATGACGCGGTCGAGTTCCTGGCGCGTCAACCATGGTCGAACCAGCGCGTGGCGATGGTCGGCAAGTCGTACCCGGGCATCACGCCGCTTTACGTAGCCGCGACGCGACCGCCCCACCTGTCGGCGATCGTCCCGGGGGCGTTCTTCTCGGACCTCTACCGGGACGTCGCCTATCCGGGCGGCATCGAGAACATCGTGTTCGCGGCGGGCTGGGGCCTCGGCTCGCAGCCGGCGAACACGTTCGACCAGTGGTCGTCGGGCGTCGAGAAGGGCGACCAGACCTGCATTCAGAGCCAGGTGCAGCACGCGGCCAACCCGGTGACGAACCCGTTCCTGACCGGCACGGAGCACCAGTTCGACGACCCCATCTACCACCAGCGCTCGCCGATCTACTTCGCCTCGCAGGTGCAGGTGCCGGTTTTCGCCGAGCTGGCCTGGCAGGACGAGGAGCTCGCGGCCCGCTCGATCGACGTCGTCAACGCGCTGCCGCGCTCGACACCGTGGCGGGCGGTGATCTCCAACGGCGACCACGGCGAGTACTACGCCCCGGAGCAGCAGCGGGAGATCCAGCGCTTCCTCGCCTTCTATCTGAAGCAGTCGGCGCCGGCGGGCGACCCCTGCCTGAAGAAGACCTACAAGCAGTCCGTCAAGTGCTACCAGGCGGAGCCTCGGCTGTCGGTGCTGGCGGACATCCACGGCGATGGCGAGCCCTCGTACAAGCTCGCCTTTCCTTCGTGGCCGGCGACAACCACGGTGGACCGGCTCTTCCTGCACGGCGGTGGCGCGCTCTCGCCGGCTGCGCCTTCCAGCGCCGAGCCCTCGACCTCCTACACATATCTGCCCGGCGTCGGCACCTCGTCCTACGGGACGCTGCGCGGCTTCCAGTCGCGGATCCCGCAGGACGACGACTTCTGGCAGCACCAGCCGCCGGCAGGCTCGGTCGCCTCGTTCACGACGGCGCCGTTCCCCGCGGACACGCTGCTGACCGGCACCGCCTCGGCGGACCTCTGGATGTCGTCGACCGCGCCGGACACCGACCTCGAGGTGATGGTCACCGAGCTGCGCCCGGACGGTGCCGGGGGCTGGCTCGAGGAGTACGTCCAGAAGGGCTGGCTGCGGGTCTCGCAGCGGGCGCTGGATGCTTCGCAGTCGACGCCGCTGCGGCCCTACCAGACCCACCAGCTGTCGGACGTCGCGCCGCTGGTGCCTTCAGTGGCCACACCGGTGCGGGTCGAGATCTTCCCGTTCTCGCAGCTCTTCCGCGCGGGCGAGCGGCTGCGGGTCACGATCGAGGCGCCCACGGCGCTGCCGGAGCTGTGGGGTTTTGCGGCCCTGCCCACACCTGCGGAGAACACGATCTACACGGATCCGTCGCACCCGTCGTCCCTGGCCCTGCCGCTGGCGACGATCCCGGCAGGCTTCGTCTTCCCCGCCGAGGCGGACTGCACCGCGGACAGCAACCACTACATCACGAACCAGCCCTGCCGCCCGGCCCAGTAGCGCCGAGTGCCCGAGCCCCAGCGGGCCAGTGGCGTTAGAGGTTCCCGGGAAATTGCCGTGGGAGCTCGAACGGGCGTGTTGGGTTCCGCGGAACTTGCTCTATGAGCGCAGGGAGGCGGCCGCCCCCCGGCCGGTGGGCCGGGAGGCGGAAACAGGTCTGGCTAGCCGGCCAAGCGCGGAGCGCTGCGCCGGGAGCGCACCCAGAGCCGGGTGCCGACCCCGATCAACACAAGGGCCAGCAGAACGAGGCTGATGAGATAGCTGCCAGTGAAGGCCAGGCCCGAGCCGGGCTGCGCGTTGCGAGCAGCGTGGCTCGCCCCTTCGACGCCGGCGCCGTAGCCTGAGGTCGCCGGGGCGCTGCCCTGGCTCGTCCCCTGCACCTGCGTGTTCGTGCTGGAAGCCGGCTGACCGGCCGCCGGAGCGCCCGCGGGGGCACCCGCCGGGGCTGGCTGGCCCGCGGGGGCAGGCTGGCCGGCAGGAGCAGGTTGGCCGGCGTGGGCCGATGCGGTGTAGGTGCTCGGGATGACCGAGGCCGTGCCGCTCCAAGAGCCCGAGCCGGTGGTTCGGTAGTGGAAGCGGACGTGGATCGGATAGGTCGTGTTCGCCGCGGCGAACTGGGCCGAGAACACGGCGCCCTTCGAGTCGTTGAGGACGGCGCCGGCGCAGAGATTCGGGGCCGCGACGCTGCCCTGCCAGACGGCCGGGCTCGACTGGTTGCCGGAGGGCGCCCAGGTGCTGCCGTTGGCGGTATAGGTGAAGCTGCCCAGGTTGATCGGGAAGGTGGCGGCTGAACCGTCCGGGCACTTGGCCAGGATCTGGACGACGGCGTCGGTGACGTAGACGGTCGTCCCCGGGCTGCCCGGCAGGGTCACGTCGAAGCCGGCCTGCACGGTCTGGCCGGGGGTGATGCGGAGGGCGCCCTCCATGGATCCGGAGATGGTCACACCGTCGGCGAGGGCGCTCTGCGCGGCGAGCGCGGCCAGGGCCGCTCCCAGCAGGCACGCGACAACGACCCGGGGGGTTCGGAACATTCTCCTGTTGCCTCCTGTGACAGCTTTGAGTTCAGAAACTGTTAGCGAACGCACGTTGAGGATACTGGGCAGCCGGTGCGCCGCGTCAAGCGCGGGAATACGCCCGCCGGCGGCAGCTTTGCCGCCCGACCCCGGCTGATCCCGAGCGGCTAGGGATGTCTGGTTGAAGCGGAAGACGTTGTCCGGATCCAGGCGAGCCGTGCCGGCCCGCATTGCGGACCTGAGTCCCGCGGCCGGCGAGGCAGCGAGGCAGAGGCGGCAGCGGTTGAACGCCGCCGCCCCCCTCTCACGCGGGCGGGTTCGGGGCCGGGATGACGCCCAACTGGGTCATCAGGCCGAAAAGGTCCACCTCGTCCCAGTGCTCAGCCAGCCTGCCGTCGCTCAGCCGGTGGATGTCGATGCCGCTGACCACGACCTCCTTACCGCTCGGTGGCACCCCGAAGAACTCTCCCCGGTGCGTCCCGCGGTTCGTCCAGCGGACGACCACCCTGTCGCCTTCGCCGATCACGTCTTCCAAGGTGAACTGAGGGTTGAAGGCCGCCTGGATCGAGGCCACCCTCTGCCGCAGGCCGTCGATGCCCTGGGTCTGCCATGGGAACGGGTCATTCTCAACGTGGTCAGCCGCGGCGATGTCGTCGAGCACTTCCAGACGACCCTGGTTGAGGACGTCGAGGTAATAGCGCTTGACGATCTCCTTGTTGTCAGCCATCTCAGCTCTCCCCTCCTTCCTTCGTCACAGTGCGGTCGTCGCCAGCGGGCGCGACGCCCACTTGGCCGCAAAGGCCTTGGCGGCGCCCTTCGGGATGGGCTTGCCGTGGCCGAAGACGGCGACCTCGAAGTCCAGGCCGGCCAGGCGCCGGAGCGATTGGACGCCCGTCTCAAGATCTTCGTAGGCCGGCGCGAGACCGAGTCCCATCGCGTTTGACGCGGCGTCGGCGGCGATCAGGACGCCTCCGAACTTCGGCCAGAGCAGCGCGACCTGGCCGGCGCAGTGCCCGGGCACGTGGATCACCCGGAAGCCGCCGGGCGCTTCGCCGCCATCCGTCAGCAGGGCCTCCACCTCAGCCGCCTCGACCGGTGTCCCCTCGGCCTGGCGCTTGATGATCAGCCGCCAGATCAGACCTGGCATACCCGGCGCCGGAGTCATGGGGCGCAAGCCCTCGCCGGCGCGCAGCATCCCGGCATCCGCCTCGTGCATGTAGATCGCCGCCCCGGTCAGCCTGCGCAGCGCCGCGGCGCTGCCCGCGTGGTCCGGGTGGACGTGCGTCAGGACGATGCTGCGCACGTCGCCTGGCTTCCGCCCGATCTTGGCCAGCGCAGCTTCGATCTTGGGCGCCGATCCAGGCCGGCCCGTGTCCACGACCACCACTTCGCGGCCGTCGTCCACCAGGTACGCGTTCACCGGACCGAGAGGCACCTGCCAGAGACCCGGCACAACCTGCTTGACCATGTCAAACCTCCTCGCCTGCTTCGAGCTTGGAGCCCGAGCGGCTGTGCTTGACTATCGGCTGCCCTGAGTCGGGAAACCATGACACACCCACCGAGTGACCCACCGACTTCGACCACCGACCTGGGCCTGCTTCTGAGGCGCCATCGCCGGGACGCGGGTCTGACCCAGGAGGAGCTCGCGGAACGGGCCGGCATCAGCGGCCGCGCGGTGAGCGACATCGAACGGGGCCTCCGCAGCGCGATCTATCGGGACACGGCCGACCGCCTGGCGATCGCACTGGGGCTCGACCAGCTCCAGCGAGACGCGCTGCTGCAAGCCTCCAGGCGGCGGGCACCGCAGCAGGCGACCGGCCGCCTTCCAGCGCTGGCTTCGACGCCGCTGATCGGCCGTGGTGACGAGCTGGCCGAGTTGGACCGGCTGCTCCGCAGCGGCGGTCCGAGGCTTTTGACCCTGACCGGACCACCCGGCGTCGGCAAGTCCCGCCTGGCGCTCGAGGCGGCCCACGCCGCGGCGGGCGCGCTGCCCGGCGCCTGGTTCGTGCCGCTCGCCCCCGTGAGCGCGGCCGGCGACGTCCCCTCGGCGGTGCTCCAGGCACTGGAGCTGCCAGACACCGGCGCCGCGATCGAGCGGATCGTGCGCAGGCTGCCGGCTGGGTCGCTGCTGGTGTTCGACAACTTCGAGCACGTGGCGGACGCAGCACCCTGGGTGGCCCAGCTGCTGGAGGCTGGCGCCGGGCTCATCGCGCTGGCGACCTCACGTGCTCCGCTGCGCCTGCGCCTGGAGCATGAGATTCGCGTGGCGCCGCTGGCCGAGGACGCGGCGGTCGAGCTGTTCAAAGAACGGGTGACCGCCGTCCACTCCGAGCAAGCGTGGCGCGAAGCCGAGCTGGCGCTGGCGCAGCGGATCTGCGCGCGCCTCGACCGGCTCCCCCTCGCCCTCGAGCTCGGCGCGTCGGCGATCGGGCACCTCACCCTCGGCAGCCTGGACGAGGGCCTCGAGGAGCAGCTCGACCTGCTCGGTGAGGGCTGGCGCGACATGCCCGAGCGCCACCGGAGCATGCAGGCGGCGGTGACGTGGAGCATGGACCTGCAGGCCCCGGCTGATCGCGAGCTGCTGCTGGCCCTGCCGGCATTTGCGGGCACGTTCGGCATCGACGCGGTCGCGGCGGTCGCGGGCGTGGAGAAGGAGGTGGCCATCCGGCGGCTGGCGCGGCTCGTCGACCAGAGCCTGGTTCGGGTCGCCGGCGAGCTGCGCAGCTGGCCGCGCTACCAGCTGCTCGAGGTCATCCGCCAGGTCGTCCGGCACACCGGGCTCGAGACCGGCAAGCTCGCGGCCTACCGCGATCGGCATCTCGACCACTTCGTCGACCTGGCGGAGAAGGCGGAGCCTCACCTCCACCAATCCCAGCGCAGTGAATGGTCGGAGCGCCTGCTGGCCGACTCGGACAACCTGACCGCGGCGCTGGACCACGCCGTCGAGATCGGTGATGCCGACCGCGGACTCCGCATCGCCACCGCGCTCTGGCGGTGGTGGCGGCAGCGCGGCGCCCTGAACCCCGGGCGCGCTCATTTCCGACGGCTGCTCGCCCTGCCGAACAGCTCGCCTCCCGTCCGCGCGCGCGCCCTCTGGGGCGCGTCCTGGCTGGCGCTGCACCAACAGGACCGCGAGGAGTCCCGGCGTCTGAGCAGCGAGCTGCTCGATCTCGCCACGGCCACCGGAGACCCCAGCGCCCGCCGCAACGCGCTGACCGGGCTCGGCATGGTCGCCCGCTAGGAAGGCCGGTCGGAGGAGTCGCTGCCGATGTTCCGCGAGGCCGTCGACCTGGCGCACGAGGCTGGACAGGCCTGGATCATCGCGACCTCGATCTTCAACGTCGGCCAGCCCCTCCTGGAGACCGGCCGGCTGGGGGAAGGCGAACAGCTCATCGAGGACGCCCGTCAGCGCTACCTGGAGCTTGGCGACCTGGGCTTTGCCGCCCGCATGCGGCTTTACCTCGCGCGCTCGGCCCTGCTGCTTGGTGAGCTGGATCGCGCTTCACGTGAGGTCCTGGAGGCGGCGCTGGTCTTCCAGGACCTGGGCGAACCCTGGGGCCAGGTGGAGTGTCTGGAGGTCGGCGCCGCCGTCCTGGCCGCGAGGGGCCTGGACGAGCCGGCGGCGCGGGCGGTCGGCGCCGCGGGCGCGGCCCACCAGCTGCTCGGGTCCGCTCAGCTGCTCCCTGATGCTGTCCTGATGGGTCCGATCCTCGATGGGGCGCGCGGGCGGGCCGGGGACGGTTGGGAGAGCTGGCTTGGCGCGGGCGGCACTATTCCCTTGGAAGACGCGCTGGACGAGCTGCTGGGACAGCTTGAGAAGCCGGGCTGACCGGCCTCTTTCAGCCAGCGCGAAATATCTCTGTACCGCTAACCGTTGCTCTTTTTAGAAAAGGAGGCAGCGAGATGCGAAACGACACGAAGCCGCTCGACCTTGGCACTCAGCTCGAGGACCTCTTCCACCTGGTGTGGACGCTCGAGGCGAGATGGCGCGTCGAAGAGCGGCTCAACCGGCAGCTGAGACGGTCCGAATAAGACCCGGCCCCGTGGGCGTCTAGCGGCGCCCCGCCCCCTCCGTCGCGCATTCGCGCGAACTTAGGGGTCCCCGCTCCGCGGGGAATGGACCCTCTCCGGCGAGCGGGGAGGAGACCTGCTCCGTCAGTTGCTGCGCCGGCGCCAGAGGACGCCCGCCAGCAGCAGCAAGAGCGCTCCCGCCCCTGCCGCCGCGGCGCCAACGGCGACGCTCGCCGATGGATAGCCGACGCCCGCTGTGAAAGGACTGGTGGCGGGGCATGCATTCGTGACGTAGAGCTTCGGGCCGCTGGTCTGCGCGGCGGTCCGGGTGACACCCGGGCCGATGTCGTCGGTCCACACCGCGTGCGCGTTGCCGCAGCGGTCGATGGTCACCATCTGGAAGTCCGACAGGTCACGGTTGCCGCCCGTCACCTGGCAGTCGATGCCTGCCTCGCATATGTCGCCATTGTGGATGGGGTTCACGCCGCTGACATTGGCCAGCGTGAACGTGGGCTGCGCTGAGAGCGCATTGGTGCTCACGGCGTACATCTCCGACCACTGCGCGGAGGTGTCGTTGAAGTCGTCGGCCTTGGAGCCATACCACGTGATGGCGACGCGGCCAGGGTCGCCGGCGACGATCCACTGGAACACGCTCGACCGGATCCCGCCCGAGTCGACCTGGACCGGCTTAGACCAGGTGACGCCGTGGTTGGTCGAGCTGATCAGGTACAGGTGCGTCGTCGTGCCGCTGAAGTGTGTGGTGCCGACATCGGCCGCGTGGCCTACACGCAGCGAGAACAGGACGTAGAGATTCCCGGCCGAGTCGATGGCCGCCGTGTTGAAGAGGTGGGCCAGCGTGTTGTCGTTGCTGCCGTCGTAGGGGAAGGCGACATTAGCGTCCAGCGCTGGGTTACCGCCCGGGTCGGTGTTTGCGCTCCACGTCGTCCCGCCATCGGTCGAAACGGCCATGCGCACGCGCGTCAGGTCGGGGTCGCCCGCGGTCGGCGGCGCGGTCGCGCTGCCGGTGGCGACGTTGTCGAGGTAGGGGACGTAGATGCGCTGCGTGTTGGTGGGATCGACCAGCGGGCGGCCGGTCGTGTTGCCGAGCGCGGTCGAGATGAAGTTGGAGTTGGGATCGTTGCCGTTCTGAGTGGCGGTGACCGGGCAGCTGGGCACTGTGCCGCCCAAGATCGGGCAGGTGAAGGTCAGGCCGCCGTCGGTGGACTTGAGGAAGTTGATGTTCGGCCCCTCGAGGTCGTGGTAGGACATGTAGACCAGGCCGGGCTGGACCGGGTCGACCGCGTACCACTGGCGGTCCACGTCGCCGCCGGCATAGTTCGGCCCCGCCCAGTTGGCGCCGTTCGCGCCGGGGGCGCCGCCCGACTTGTTCGTGAAGCTGTCGTTCTGTGACGCCGGGCCGACCAGTTGCGGGTTGGACGGCAGCGGTCCCACGCAGAGGTTGTCCGCATAGAAAGCGTTGTCGGGACCGACCACCGCATCGCTGTCCGCGTCGTAGCCGACGGGGCAGCTCGCCGCGGCATCGTTGTTGTTGCCCAGGTCCCAGGGCGCGGACCAGGTCTTGCCATCGTCGGTGGTGATCCAAACGACCGGCCCGAAGGTGTTGATGATGCCGTAACCGTGCTTGTTGATCCAGATCCCGGGCTCGCCGTAGCGCGACGTCGAGAGCGGTGTTCCGACCGGTCCCGCGTCCGGCAGCGTGGTGCTATGGAAGCCGAACTCGGCGCTGCTGTAGAGGCCGGGGTAGTTGTGAATCGCCTGGCCGACCGTCAAGGTGGCCCTCGCGCTGTAGTCCTGCGAGCTCAGGTTCCGGGCGGGGCACACACCGACATAGATGAAGCCCTTGCCGGTTGTCGCGGGCGGGTTCGTGTACGTGACAGTCAGCGTGGTGTTGCCGACGGCGCTCTGGCTCGAATCCATGATGTTGCTCAGGTTGCCGCTGCCGTCGTCGAAGGCCGTTGTCATGGACAGCTCGTTGGCCGACGCCGAGATCGCCGGTGTGTACGTCACCGTGATGACGAGCTTGGCGCTGTGGGTCTGGTAGTAGCTGGCCGTGGTGCCCAGTAGCTTCAGGGTGTAAGGATCGCTGCCCGTGGCGTTGTTCGCCGTGCTGGAGAAACAGCGCAGGCCGCCACCACCAGTGGGCTGATTGGTACCCGGGCCGACGGTGCCGGCCCAGGTGGTCGAGACAGAGCTGCCGATCGCCGAAGGCGCCGTGAGCTGGCCGCTGGACGGCGTCGCCGCCTCAACAACCTGGGCGAGTGGCCAAGCGACGGCCGCGGCGACCACCAGGGCCGCCGAGACATGCGAATACCACCCGCGCCATCGCTTCACCACGTCCTCTTATAGCGTCGTGCGGCCGGTTCCGACAAGACGCCAAGCTTGGCGCGGTGGCGCCGGCTCGCAGCCGACCGCTTAGACAGCGGCCTCGACCAGGTCCTTGATCCTCAGCAGGTTTGCGTCGATGTCGCGGCCGAACTTCATCTTCATCAGCGGCGCGAGGACGCCCCGGAGACCGCCCACCTTTGCCTCGCCCGTGAGCAGGTGGCGCGTTCGCGACTCGCCGGCGGGCTCGAAGCGGGCTTTCAGGCTCTGCTCGAAGTCCGGCGCCGTGGTCGTCATCGTCATGCGCCGCGGCGGCTGCCACTCCGTGATCTCGAAGGTGCGCGCCTCCTCGCGGCCGAAGTTGCGCCGCACGATGGTGAACCGCGACCCCAGGCCCAGCGGACCGGCGGTTTCCGGCTCCAGGCGGCTGACGGCGACATCCCACCGCGAGTGGTTCTCGCGGTGATTGGTGGCGACGAAGTCGAAGACCTCTTCGACCGGGCGATCGATGACAACCTCGGACTGGATCTGAACTTTCACGTGCTTGCCTCCCGCTTCTGATTGGCTGCGAACTTGACAGGCTGTAAACTAGCCTAACCTGGACAGCATGTCAAGTTCTCGGGGCGAGAGGACGCGGCTCAAGATCATCGACGCGGCCAACCGCCTGATGCTGGAGCGCGGTTACCACGGCGTCGGCCTGGAGGCGGTCGCCGAGGCGGCCGGTGTCTCCAGGCAGACGGTCTACGACCGCTTCGGCTCCAAGGGCGGCCTGCTGAAGGAGATGACGGCGCGCAGCGAGGCCCAGGCCGGGTTGCCGGACCGCCTGCCCAAGGTGTTCGCTCAGCCGGACGGCGACTCCGTCCTGCGCGCGTTCCTGGACACGGTGGCGCAGGTCGAGCCGCTCGTGTATCCCTACTCTCGCCTGGTCTACGCCGCGCGCATGGAAGACCCCGTCGCCGCCGAGATCTGGAACTGGCGCATGTCCTCTCGGCGAGCAGGCCTCGGGCAGGTGTTCTCGCGGCTCGCGGCGGAGGGCCGGCTGCGGCCGGGGGTGACCGCCGACGAGGCGGCCGACGTGGCCTGGGCGCTCACCTCGCCGCACCAGTACGAGTACCTCGTGATCGAGCGCGGCTGGAGCGTGCGGCGCT